>Ga0228711_1005928_pt1 | contig 18427 bp, 12 predicted proteins | sample MedpolnodulmetaG_2_FD_177996 | JGI IMG/M metagenome (GOLD analysis project Ga0228711, IMG submission 177996) | Root nodule microbial communities from Medicago polymorpha collected in Santa Monica, California, United States - brown nodules | ecosystem: Host-associated > Plants > Roots > Nodule...
AATAATATATATATATATATATATATATATATATATATATATATATATATATATATATATATATATATTACTTATTCAAAAAATATGGAAAGTGGATTTATCCTTTCAAAAAATAAAATAAAAATAAAAAGTGGATTATGTTTGTGATAGTGACGGAAGGGGGTAATTTCCACTAATCTATTTTGTGTTTATAGTTTAGGCGTGACAAAATAGATGGATTGGAGTGGATCTAAACAATCCATTAGTCCATTAAAATCTACTATATTTTTTTTTTGTTGAAAAAAAAATCATTCAATCCATCCGTTAAGTATTATGTTCATCCAATCCATTATTAGATTTTTTAATGGATATTTAAGAATAATACACTTTGCTCCTTTTATGTAGATATAAAATTTAGTCCATTAAAATCCATTAGTCCATAAAATTGGATTTTTATAATTCAATTTTGTTCTATTTACCTTGTGATAGTGACAGAATGGATAAACTTTATATCTTCATAAAAGAAGCAAAGTAAATAGAACAAACTGAATTCGTACTAAAAAATATAAAATAATAACTACTAAACATAAATGTAATTATTGTTTCATTTCTATTGTAAAGACTTATAATTAAGAAAAATTGACTTGTATAACTTAGTTCAACATTGAGTACCATGCTCACACATGATCTTACAATTTAGTCTTATTTATTTAGTTCTTTCGGTTGACTACTTTACTTTAATACTCCGTTGACTTTATTTAGTCTTATATATAAAGTACATATAACTTAGTTCTTACTTTAATATAACTTATATATTTTTACCTTTTTGATAAATAAATCTATATTGCTTTTACCAAGAATTTGGATTTTTTAAATAAATCAGTTGACTTTGTCGAAATAAAATACATAAATATGAATTTCGAGTAAACGCGCTGAACGTAATGAGCCAAATATAATTTAGTTGCTTGTAAATTTTAAACGAGTTGAACTTGAGTTAAAGAAAAGATTTGTTTCCTACTCGAGTCAAGTTTCGAGTTGAATCATCTTTAATCGAGTCGAGTCGAACTCATACAAGTTTAACTCGACTCATTTCCAACCCTAATAGAGACAGAGAAGGAACTAGATAATCTATAAGAGAAATTTTTAAATATAATATATGATATATCATAGAACATTATGACGAGAGAGAGAGAGGCGGAGCACCATATGGGATGAGGTTGGCCACGACCCACCCCCAAAGGATAATTAATTTTTTTCCTATAGAGGAAAATACGAAAACATCCTTGATTTTTAAATAATATACATGTTGGCCCATCTTGTCTTTTCTCACGCAAGCTCAACTCACTTTTTCCCTCACTCTCTCTCTAAATTTATTTATCCAAAGCCAAGAGAGAGAGAGGTCAAAAGCCAACAATTTGACTTGTTATTGAGATTCGTATGGTTTATTTGTTGTTTTGATTGTTGAGCGTACGGATTCTACGCAGTCTACAGATAGATTTGTGAAACAACAATTTTGATTGGTTCTCATTTTGTACAAATTACACAAAGTTAGCGTGAACTTTTTTTTGTTGATTTCTAATTATACTAATTCATTTTCCTATTTTACTTACCTAATTTGCTGATTTTGACTTTAATTTTTCTTATGGACAAAGGTTTCAATGTATTATGTATTCAATTCATCCTCTCTGAAATTTTGTCTTTGTTATATAGGAGTCTGTTATAAATTGATATATATATATATACAGACACTTGATTTCCCATGGCTGTCACAATATTGCTGCTACTTTTCTATTGACTGCATCTTGTACTTGATCTGTTGTTTGCAAACAAAACTTTAATCATTATTATTACTTATTTTAGTGGCGTACCCGAGTTTTTTTATCTTGGCTCTGCTACTGACGAGAGAAAAACATATGTTGTAAAATATGGTTTTGAAGAAAGCAGGTTACACGGGATTTGTCAACGTTTGTGTTTTCACACTGTCAATTGTACGTTGCAATTTCAAGAGTTACTTTAAGACAAATGTTGAATATTTGATAACCATTAAAGAAGGCGAAGATACTAATATAACTTCAAATATGATATATAGAAAAGTATTTCGTAATTTATGATATCTACTAATATTCTTTGTCGTTTTTCACACTTGTTTTCATATTTATTGTTTTACAATTTTTTTATACTTTTTTTTTAAGGTTGATACAACTTATTTAACATCATATTTTTCGTATGACATGGTATTGTTAGACATTAAAGTTGATAAAACCCGTCTAGTTTACTATAAAAATATAGTTCATATCATTGGCATTCTATTCTCTTGCACACTATTGGACAGAAAGAAGAGGACGAAGAAATATATATAAGAGGTTAAAACACCAATTTGGTCCATGAAATTATAAGCTCCAGTCATCTTGATTCCTAGAATTTGCCAATAAGCAACAAAAAAAAAAAGTGATTAAATTGCTTGACGTCAATCAGATTGAATTTTTTTTTAACAGCAAAATTTGTTAATAACCAAATCTCTCTGCACAAGACGAACAAGAACTAGGAGACATTAACTATAAAAGACAGACACCGTATATAGACGAAACGTCCAAAAGAAAATCAAACCAACACCAATACATACACCACATAAAATGAGGGCTATCACCAAAAACCTAACCACCAAAACTAAAGTGAACACTTAAATCAAAGTCAAACTCTCACACTTCTTCTCCCTAGTGACCATATAAACAAAACCCAATCACCTATCTACTGCCATTCACTATAACCCCTCAAAAAATCAAAATATTTTGTTAGGGTGTTATGACAAGTTCACATATATTCAAACTCAATGTCATGTCTTAGGAACTACTAAAATGATTGAGATTGTCTTGTGATTTTTAAGGATAAAGTTTTCAATGGTTATTTTTTTTCCTCAACATATTTGTATTTAAGTCTCAAAATTAAACTTCCAAATTTTTAGTGGTGGTGAATCTGTAGTCCCGTAAATTTTAAGAAAGGAGGATATGATGAGAGGGAGGTCTCATAAAAAATGGTAAGCACTGCACTGCTTGTAGTAAAATAAAACAATTAAGTGAAATTAAGATCCTATTTCAAAGGAAAGTTTATGCTCTGAAAGTTGTGTTTGACTGGACCACAACGGTGATAGTTTATTGGATTTTCTCTCTGTATTCTGCTTTGTCATGTGAATCTATAATTTTATTTGATCTATACATTTATAAAATCATGACTTTATTTTTCCAATGCCATAAAAATATACTCTACTAGTCACTACTAGTATAGTACACTAATTTTAACTTTTCGATGCAAGGTTGGAGCTGGATATAGGTTTGGTTGGAAAAATAATAATAATCCAACTGACATCATAACACGTTGCCCATTTTCTAAAGTGTTAATTACATTCTAATCTTGGTGAGTATAAAATGTATATGCATGAACTGTTTTATTTCAGTGGCAGGGGAAGCAAATTTGGGGGGACCGCATGTGACAAATTACAAGTCCAAATGTGAGACTCAGTTTTCACCTTGATTTCAAGCAAACAATATAGTATAGGTGAAAATTTTGGCATGGCATGGATATACGACAAATTCAAGTCTACACACAGTCAAATTTCAGGTTTGGTGTCCAAGATCTCTTCATAAATGCTAGCTTCACTCACTCTCTTACTCACAGTTTTTTTGTAGAAAACTAATATCATTATGGCACTCAAGATTTATGGTCTTGCTATGTCCACAAACACTACTCGTGCCATGATATGTCTACATGAAAAAGAAGTAGATTTTGAGCTTATTCCAGTCAATGTGTTTGCTTCTGAGCATAAACAGCCTCCTTTTCTCAACAAGAACGTAAGTAAAAAAAAGCACTTCTTGCTAGCTTTATATATCTTTTCTTAATCACATACTAATTTTCTTTTTTCATGCAGCCCTTTGGTTTGATTCCAGTACTTGAAGATGATGATCTCACTCTCTTTGGTATGCTTTTTTCCTTTTCTTTTTCAATTTTTTCATTCTGCACCACCCTTTTTAAGTTTATTCGAAAAATATACTTTGATGCTCGCTTTCATATTTATAATCAAGCAAATACTACCAGGAAAAAATATTGATTTTACGTAATTGCAGCGCGAGAATTGACTCTGAAATTTGAGAATTTTTTGTCCTCTAATTTTTGTTACTAATTCAACATTTTCCAATCTAGACCACTAATCATGCATGCATGTCAGATAAGTTGATATTGTTCTGTTTCATTTTTTTTAACCCTTTAATGATATATAACCTTTTTTTATGTGACTATGGACTATACAAAAAAGAGTCAAGAGCCATAACTTCATATGTAGCTGAAAAATACAAGGAAATTGGACCTGATTTGATTAGGCACAATGACACAAAAGAAGCTTCATTGGTAAAAATGTGGACAGAGGTAGAGTCTCACTACTATGACCCTGCAGTCACACCAATCATCTATGAATACTTTGTGGCTCCATTTCAAGGCCAAGAACCAAACAAGTCAGTGATTGAAACAAACATTGAGAAGCTGAAGATTGTGCTTGATGTGTATGAGACCAAACTAAGCACAACAAAGTACCTTGCAGGGGATTTTTATAGTCTTGCTGATCTTAGCCATATATCTTCAACTCACTATTTTATGCAAACCCCTTGTGCTTCAATGATCAATGAAAGGATTCATGTTAAGGCTTGGTGGGAAGATATATCTTCTAGGTCTGCTTTCCAAAAAGTTGTGGGAGGTATGACTTTTGGTCAGAGTGATCAAAAATGAAAATGTTGTGAGATTTAATTCAATTAATGTAGTATCTAGCTAGTACTATAATCCTAGCTGTATTGGATGTTCTTGAAATTTGTTTCATTTCAATAACTAGTATAAGGAAATCATGTCAATCGTTAAATGTTCTCTTGCAACCAAGCCCTTTACATTTTCACCCATTTTTTGAGTGCTAATTAATCATTAAAACTCCAACTCCATAAAGTTGTTTAACCCTCTTACTAAGCTAATCTTTCCATCTTTCTATCAAGGTGCTTGCACCTCTAACATTAATATTGAGCTCAATAACAATCTCAGCTCTGCTTTCATCTATAAAATAATGCTTCTGCTTACATTCTTATAAAGATTCATCTAACATAGTGTCTCACTAGGCTACTTCAAGTTTTAGAAAGTTATGAGATTCAAGTTGAGTCATCTGTCCACCATGCACCGGATCAAACTCACATCGATAGAAGCTGCACAGAACAATCAACTCCAGATTATTAACATGAACATTTTGAATATGAAAGCATACAAAGAAAGCATGCATACATAACCATTTGTTGATCATAACAAATAAGATAAATAAAATAGCCGTAAATTACATCTATCAGAAAATTACATTTAGGAATTTTCTAAAATATTACCTTCCATCCATGCCAAGAATTGTGAGTGTATTCTTTTGGTCACCAAATGCAACAGTGTAACGAAAGTATTCATGCAAGCGAAACTGAGCAAATGACCACTCTGAATTGAAATACTTTGGCAACACTCCTGCAAGGGAAAAATCAACACATGATTAAGGCAAAACAAAACATGAATTATTCACTTTGTGACAAAGCTAAATATCATGAAATAAATACATATATTGTTAAATTGAAACAATAAAAATACTTCACAGACCTTCAACATTGAGTCTGGAACAATTAAACCAAGAAACTACGGAGAAACTCAAACACATTGTAAAAGAAATATAATGAGCTGCAAATTACACGAAAGTAGGTTTGTGTAATACAGACAAGCAAATTACGCCATAGTGTTCAATCATAAACCATATTTCGATCCAACTCATTAATCTCAGTGAAAATTTAGAACATTAAGAGAAATTACCTTTAAATTTAATGAATGGGAGAGATGAGCTGAATGATGTAATGGAAGCAACAGAAGAATGTGAAGAACTTTGTGACTTCTCATGCTCCGTGTTGCTAATATTAACCTTAAGGCAGAAAACATGAACAGTGCCCTTGTCACTAGAGACTGCTAACCACTGAGCCGTAGATGAGAACGCCAAACTGTAAATCTCTGCTGCATTTGCACCCCTTCTTACCTTAATTTGATTCCAAGAAACTATATCAGTTAAGAAAAATAATAAGGCTTGAATTATCCTTGAGACAAGAACTTTTATACATTTATAGTGCTAATAAACAAAATTATAAATAAAAACTAGCATATTCCTATTCCATATATTTAAGTCTCTCCCAAACTGCTAAATTATGGATTCGGATGTGGATACTTGAGAGCATACCATTTACCAAGTAGCACAGACTCGTAAATCATAACCTGCTAAATATCCATTAAAATCAGTAATTGTCAGACACACATTCTAATTCCCATATAAGACTATCAGTTTATCATACAAGGGCTTATAGCATAAGTACTAATCATGTAAGTGTGTTTATGAATATACTATTTCTGTAACAAAAGATAGAATAAAATCAAACTGCTTTCATATAAGCTATATGATATTTTCATAAGTTATATTAATGAAGAGCCTAAGGAAATAAGCTAAAAACATCGTAAAATGAAGAGCTTAAGGAAATAATCTAAAAACATCGTATGGACATGTCATAAATTGTTTTTTATAAGCTCGTATAAACAGTGTCACCACAACTGTCAATAGATAAGTATAAATAATCAATCCAAACAGACCCTATAAAACATTATGCATTTTAAATCATCCAGCCAATCAACACTATCACTTGTCAATTTTATTTCCTCAACCATTGTCCTTATTATACTAAAATTAAATAAATTCTAAGTTGCTAACTTTTTTATGCCAAACTAAACATATTTTGAACCTAAAACCCGATTAGCTTTTGAGTCATTGATTTCTTGACGCTCAAGTACTTGGTCTTAAACCAAAAACATTGCACATAACTCATTTAACAGTAATTCTTATAAGGAAAAGAACATACCTCCTGAAGCAGAGCACCATTTGCTGTATCAAAAACCCGAATGAGCGTTCCCCTCGTGCTGGCAGTAGCAAGAAACTTTCCATCAAAGGTGAGAGCAAAGCACGCCAAACTCGAATGATGAGCCATAACATAATTTATCTTCTTCTTTGCATAGTGTTCGACACGTACCTCACCCTTGTGCAGTCCAGGGCACGCAAGCACCATCGAATCAGCGAGCTGAGAAACCACGCAGAGCCCCTTAGGGTTCGCATAAGTCTCCACCTTATGAAGAGGCTTTAAGTCCTTGAAATTGTAGACGTAAATATGAAACTCCAATGCCACTACGATCCTATCTCTCCGAAGACGGACACCACGAATGGCAGTTCGGAAGGACAACGAGCCAAAGGACTCACCGCGGTAGTCATTCCATAGTATGAGCTTGTTAAGAGGGAACTGAGGGTGTGATCCATTCCCGACTAGGGCGAGTATGTTAGACTGGAAAAGCATCTCGAGATGGCTGAAACCGTTACCGGGGAATATTCGGCGGAAGAGGTGGCGGAGAGGGTCGCAGCTGAAGACACGGAAGCCTGTAGGTGTTGAGGCGGAGAAGCAGGTTTGGTCCTGGTTGAAAGAGAGTGTGAGGGGAAGCATTGTTGTTAAGGGTTTTGGGATCGGAGAGAAAGAAGTGGATTAGGGTTGGAATAGAGTTGCCGTTTGAAACTACAAATATAGTAAGCGATTAGGTTTTCAGTTGGAAAAGATTTCCAGTTTTCTAGTTTTATTTTCGAGTTTCAAGTAACTAACTTTTATCTCGTCTTTCTAGAATATGTTTCTAATAAAGTTGTTAAAAATTTAAGAATTTTTCTATTTACACCTATCTATTTCAGGTTACATTCAAATTTGCTTAAAAATTTACAATATTATTAAAATTGCCCTTTTATACAATTTTCTTAAAACTTTGATTTTATTCATTGACACTTTAAAATTTCTTCATCTTTCACCCACAAACAATCATGTATGTTCAATCAATCTCTATAGAAGATTGAAGAGTGAATCATAACATTTTTCATTCATACTCGATTGCATATAAGCAAGTGAATTTCTTCTTCTTTTTCAATGATGCTAGAGTTTCATTTTTTCCTTGTTGTTCAACGTTGATATGTTATACCTGTACAACGACGATTATTTGATGGTGCAGCACGCAAGCGTTAACTTTAATTTACGTTGTTGATGTTAACTTAAATTCAGTTTAAGTAGGTTCATGTAAATTGAGTTTACGTAACTTACTTAAACTGAGTTTATATGTAATAAGATTACGTAAAATCATTAAACAAGGTTGAGGAAGTTAAAGCAAAATTTAACTTTTGGTATGTACACTTAAACACAGTTTACATGACCTACTTAAACTAAGTTTACATGAACTACTTAAACTAAGTTTATATAACCTACTTAAACTCGGTTTACATGACCTACTTAAATTAAGTTTAAGTATGTACACTTAAACTCAATTTACATGACCTACTTAAACTGAGTTTTGGATGAGGAAAGAAGGGGGAGGCGTTATTTTTCTGGGTGAGTTTGAAAAATAAATTTTATTTAAGGGTAATTTTGTCATTTTTGGATGTAACCAAGAATACATGGGATGTAATTAGAAAAATTCAATAATTAAACATAGTGGTTGATTATTGGTTGAAGAATATCTTATATTGACTAAAGGAGAGTCATTAGCCATGGTTTGAATTAGATTCGGCTATAAGCAAAGTCAAGGAGATCACACTTTCTTTTTCAAACATTGACAAAAAAGAAAATTGATTATACTTCTAGTTTATTTTGATGATATTATTGTTGCAGAAGATTATTTGACTGACAGACAACTGCTCACAGAGAAATTATTAGCAGAGTATGAGATGAAAGACCTTGAGCAACTCAAATATTTCTTGGGAATTGAGGTAGCCCACTTGAAGCAAGACATTTTTATCTCTCAGAGGAAGCATGCGCTTCTCTGAAAACCAGATACTTCAAAATGGATGATGTACTGGTATTTGATAAGTATCCTGCACCAATATATGCTTGATACGCCCCAATACGTATCAAGAGAGTCCGGATATCAAATTTTATTTTCTAAAAAAACTATTGTTCGATACTTTTCAGATACATCGGGGATACGCGATGGATAGACAGTGGAAAATCGATATGCGATGTTTCTATTTTTTTTGGATATATGTAATTGACTAAGTAATGATGTTTTCGTTTTGGAATATATCATATATGTAATTGACTAATTGTCACTTTATTTATTATCAATATTACTTATATTTATATTTATGTTGTTGTCCGCCGTCTGCTTTGTGTCTTTTTGTTTGTTTGAGAATGCTGCTATTGTTGATTGTCGTATGAAGACAATTTTATTGTTGTGCCTTATCGTTGTTCTATGTATGTTTGGTCTAGGTTTTGTGCCTATTTTTTTGCTTTTGAGTTTTAAATTGTAGTTTAAATTTTATTTTATTTTATTAAACTATCACGACTGTATCGTACCTTGAATTTTAAAAAAATTATGTATCGACGTATTTGTGTCGTAGCGTATCCGTATTGTATTAAGTATCTAAGCTTCATTGATGTGTTTGATCTTTTGAAGGAAATAACAAAACTTAGATGTAAACCTGCAAGTGTCCCCATTGAGCAAAATCACATGATAAGTTTGAGGAGGAAAGTGCCAAAGTTAACAAGGGTCAATATCAAAGATTAGTGGAAAGTTGATTTATTTGGCACACACCAGGACAGATTTGGCATATGCAATAAGTGTGGGGTGTAACACCCTAAACTCTATAAAGCGATAATACACGCAAATGATATAATCATATAAAGAATTTAGATGATACTTCTTCAATAGATCTTAAAACATGCATACTAAATTTTCAAAACGTCGCAGCAGATTAATCATCTCAACAAATACATCAATAATAAAATAAATCTCCAAGTAGCCATGTTATCATACTACATATGTCATCATCAGATACATAGTCTCAAAATCCTCAACAGTCATAAGAAAGGTAAACATCAAAGACTGACACCTAATCAGAGCCCTAAAGACTAAGAAATCAAAAGCAATAGACGAGGTAGCTCCAAGTTATCCCCAAGTAACTCACCAAAGCAAAGCAAACTACTCTTGCACATTGTCTACCCATTCATAAGAATAAGGCAGACGGTCAACTAAACGACCACGGGAGGTTAGATTCCACAAATAGAAGCATAACCAAATGAAAGTAAAACGACTTAATTAACTTCACATGATTAACAATACATCATTGGAAATCATTCACAACAACCCACAGTTATTCCATCATCAAGTATACAATTACCAAGTTCACCGAATGCATATAGTCACCTAGCACAAAGCCAACAAGACACATTCATCAATTATCAATGTATGTCATGTTCCTAGACACAACATCTATATGCATATGGTATCGGGTCATCACCAAGGTCATCGCCTCAAGATACAACTGTATCAATTTCATCTCCAATATGAATACAAAGTATTCGAGACATCGTCAATATGGATATAAATATCCAGTCATCTCCAATATGGATATAAATATCCTACTTACGAATGTATGAACATATGACTCAACAATGCATATGTTCACACAACAAAACATCACCATCAACATCAACATTTATGCATACATTCATCTGTCAACAATATTATCACCTTTTCACATAAGAATTCATCGCCAATAATAATTCATTATCATGTATATCATAAACATATTCAGCACCAAACATCATCATATTCATCAACAAACATCATCATAAGCAATCAACAACTTAAAGAAACATTATCGTTTCAATTTCACCTTTTACATCAAAGACGGATAAACAACAACCATCATGACATCCATCTTATTAATCACCTATAAATTATCAATTCATCATCATTCCACTATATAAGCAAGAATACAATCCATTTACAAGTTTTGGAAACCAAACACCCAATTTCGGTAAAGTTCGTCTATTTCGGTAAAATTATCAATTTCCAATTATTTCGCTAAAATTAAGTTTCAAGTATCAATAAAACACTCAAGACATCCCTACCTATCACTTATTATCTAGGGAAAACATTCACGGCATTTTTGTTTCACAAAGTTACTTCATTTTTCAAAATTTCACAAGTTCGTCTCATTTTAACACACTTGAAACCCAATTCATTTCCAAAGTAAAATCAAGTTGAACCACTTCTAAACATAAAAAATTCATGATTACATACTCATTTAACCATTATAAAGACTTCCTTAAACTCAATATTAATTTTGAGGATGTTTCATGGTTTAGTGAAAAAGTTATGATTAAGTTTCATAAAAAATTTCATATGACCTATGTGTAGTAATTTGACCATAAATAAAGTTCTAGAAAACAATTTGAAGTGAAACCAAAACCATACAAGGTAACATCTTTATCTAAAACTTTCACGTTTACACCAAAAGTCAATTCAAAACAGAAAAAGGTGAAAAAGACTCAAAAACACAAAAATCGATGTTCTGACAGCACGCACGGTTGTGCCTACAGAACGCATGATCGTGCAGCCCAAGGTCGAGCCACACGCACGGTCCTTTCCTGTAGGGCGCACGGTCGTGCTCGTCTGACAGCACAGATTTTGCAATTTTTCTCGTTTCGCCATTTCGCGCTTAAAATTCCAACTGTTAATCTGATTTCGATTCTGTTTTCGCCTATGTGTTCCTCACTCTTAAACCTATCACATTCTATCAGAAAATTCCAAATTCAATCATCCCAAAACAGCTTCCCAAAATCTCTCATAATCACTTATTTTTACAAAATCACTTAAGTTAACTTTTCATACAAAATTCAAGTTTCTTCCCAAAACATTTCACAACCAAATCTTATGATTCAAAACATAAGTTCATTCAACCTAACTCAACACAACAACATCAACAATTCACCTCAATTCATCAAGAATCACAATTCACCATCATGACCCATTTTCTTCAAAACTCATTAAACAACGACAACTCAATCATAACATCACAAATAGCAATACTCAAGGCATAATTTACCGTCAATAATATAACACAACATCATTCAAAGCATAATCTCATAGTTTCATCAACAGTCAATAATAACAACTTCATTTTTACCAATTTAAGCAAAAATCATCAAAACAACTTATCAACAACAACAAATATGAGTTTTAAGCACATAACACATCAATTTCATGAAGTTTATCATACTCATCATTTCACATGAATTAAGAGCACGAATTTCATCATCAAAATTCAAAAAAGTCACAATTAACATAAAAGCACTTAAATCCATAATTGAAAACATGAAGGTTTTAGCTTATTGGAGAGAATTCTAACCACCCTTACCTTAAGCTTTTGAAAATCTTAAATATGACTTCACTTTAGCTCCCCAAGTCTCTAGCCTCCTCTTCTCTTCAAGCTTTTCTCCTCTCTAACCCTTTCTCTATTCTTCTCCTCTTTTTCTCTTATGATCTACTCTCTCTCTACCTCTCAATATTTTGTGAAGTGAATGAATGAATGTAAACCTAATTTTTCTCTCAGAGTTATGTTTATATACCAACAACTAATTGGGTTTGCTTTCTAATTGTCATAATGGGCTCAACATCCTTACTAACTAATTCTCAATGTTACTACTCACTTAAACCTTTAAAACACCGAAAATTTATCATCTCTAATTAATTACCTCAACTCACTAGCAACTTAATAAAATAATCATTCACAGTAAATACCAAGAATAACCTTCTTAATCAAATGAATAATTTACCCTTACTCGTCAAATGACTAAAATACCCTTGAGTCTAAAATCACTAAAATACCCTTCTAGGCCAAAAATCCACTAATCCCAAATAAAATACTCACATAGACAATTAATCACACATAAAAACAAATAAAAAATAATTCTAACTAAAATCGGGTTGTTACATGGGGAACCAATTCATCTGAGGTTAAGACGCATGCAAGTTGTAGGCCGTGTTCTACAATATCTCAAAGCCACTCTAGCAGGCACGGATCCACTCACATGAAATTGTGGGCAACTGCCCCCACTAATGTTTTGTTATAATTGTTGGAAGTATTTGATATTTTAATTATTGCCCTCTATTAAAAAATAGGTTGTCGAATGAACTGGAAATTTATGCCATAAGAAGAGTTTCTCTTATAAATTTTACAAAATCAAATGTACAAGTGCATTTGAGATGAAATTTTGAATGATTTTTCACATACATAGAGATAGATTTTTGATAGATTTTTTTGTTTGTTTAAGGATTGATTGTGTTGAAAATGAGCAAAATTATACAATACTTCTTTAAAAATAAAGACACATAAAGAACAATTTTAATCAGTAGATGTTAAGAAATCTATAATTTTTTTAAAATATAATAGTGTAATATTTTTTTTTGACAAATAATAGGTTACGGTTTGTAATCTCAAATATTTTTCTCAATGATAACGATGTTATTATTTTATCATTTACACATTCTTAAAAATTTTGTATAAATATCTCCTATTCGCCGCCACCATCGCCGTACTCCGCCGCGTTTGCCACCATCTTTGTGTCGTCATCATCCTCTCCTTACCCTTCTTCTACTTCCCTCTCTCTCAACTCACTCCTCTGCTTTCGCTTTCTTTGCCGCACCTCTCTCTCAAAATCGCCGCCACCGCAGCTTCCTACAATCCTGGTTGTGAAGTAGTGGAAGCAGCTCCAACTCTCTTCTCACGATTTTTGTTAGTCGCTCTATGGAGAAGTTCATGTGTGAGTTGTTGTTGGACTCAACCCATCCAATCTCTAAACGCTTCAGAGCACTCTACTCTCTTCGCAACCTCAAAGACCTCGCTTCTTGCACCACCCTTATTATTGGTTAGATACATACTTTTCCTTTTCTCTTCAATTTTTGAGTCACAAAATGGTTGAAGCAATAAAAGGATAAAGTAAAAATATAATGTGAATATGAGATAAAAAATTGGCATAAAATGATTATACAAATATTATTTCTCTTTATATTTATAGTATTTTTCCATTCAAAAATAAATAGTCGATCTAAATTTTAAAAAAACAAAAAATACCGAATTTGAGAAAAAATTGTCGCATAAATTTAATTCAAATGTGTGTCATTGTTCACATGATTCTCTATTTTTCGTTAAAAAAAAAAAAAAAAGCACGACTCTTTGTGTTATTCACATTTTTTTTGTCAGATAGCTCAGTGGGTAGAATTCACCTTATAAGGTGAATAAGTGGGGTGTTCGGATTCGAATCTCAGCCCCTACATATAATAATGCATTGTCCTACCAACTGAGCTATGCTCATAGGACTTATTCACATCATTTAACTTGAATGGAAAATAACATTCGAGGCCAAAAATCTTGAATTACAAGAAGATTATCATTTTATTTTATTTATTGCAAAACTAAAATCCGAAAGTGTTAATATTTTTTTTAAGAAGCCCGAAAGTGTTAATATTATAGTAAAATATTTTGCAGGTTCAAGAAAAGGTTGAGTTTGGTCATTGGTGGACAAGCATAATCAAAAGTTGATCTAGTAGTTCGTGCTCTTGGGTGCTTTGGGAGGAAGTTAAGGAAATTCACAATAACAAAACTTAGATGTATTTTTTTATGTCGATTTCACATGCTTGTTTACATAAAATTTATTTTCTGTAGTTATAATAAACTTTAAAAAAAATTGTGGATTTAAGAAATTATTAATAGTTATGAGTAATTTGTGTGAAGAGTCATTAAAAAACAGTGAAAATAGACCTACGTCTTGTCAAATTCCCTGTATGTATTGTTGGTTGTATTGCAAAGTAACGTCTTTTTAGTACCTTAAATTAACTAATTATTCACCAAAAAGGAAAGTTATCGGTAACACTCCACAGAATAAGGTGAACCCAAGTTTCGAGTTTTGAGCCTGGTTGATGGATCTGGTCTAGGGGGTGACAAATATTGGCTTGTTTAGTTTGAGAAACAAACTATATTTTTTTTATTAATAATGATGATATACACCTATGTATCTTATACGAATATATAAAGAGAAATCATACGTATACAATTGTTTTTGGACAACGTTTCAATAACTATATTTTGTTGTTATTTTCTCTTCTTTTTTTTCTTTCTAATGTTTTTTATCAATAAAAATAGAGAAAAATAATATTGTTTTAAAAGTTGTCACAAAATAATTGTACAAATATCATTACTCATATATAAATGAAATATAATTTGCTTAAAAAAATATAAATGAGATATATTATTTTGGTGTGACTCTTTATTCTTCTAATTTTACTCTTTATTTATATTGTTTATTTATAATTTTGTTCTTCTTTACCCAATCAAATAACTGAATTTTTTAAATAACTTTTTGACAAACTAAATTCTAGTTTTTTGTTTAGGTACAAACTAAATTCTAGTACTTATCACTTTATCAGATAATGTTTTTCGATTTTGATATCTATTGAAAAGAAACGATGAAAACAACATACAAAAAGTTCTATAGAGGATAAATGTTAACTATCACTAATCCTCTTTTACTCCATATATTTTGTGACTATTTCTTCCCCCCATAATCTAGTATAAAATATGGTATGCATATTTATTTAAATTAAAAAGCTGGTGCTTCTCCGAGTTTTTTCCAGAAAGAGAAAGAAAAAAAACTAGACTCTTTCTAATCTTACCCCATATAATTCTAGTTACACTCAATTTATTTAAAATTTTACAATAATATCAAAATTGCCCTCTTCATGTAAATTTCTAAAAACCCTTCTTTCATTATCATTCTAAACCCTCACCCCTTTTCACCCACAAACCACCATGGATATGCAATCAATACCTACTAAAATCGCCAATTAAATCAACATCTCTTCCATTGATACGTACTCGATTCATACAAGTGAATTTCATAAATTTCTCCGAGTTTCTATTTATCGTTTTCTCTATGATTTATTCGATGTTGTTAAATTTACCATGGATGTTTATCGTTGTTGTTAATTTGACGTTTGTCTATCGATGTCAATTTGTTTGATTTAAGTTTACGTAAAAGGGTAACGTAATTTAAGTTTACATAAGTCTCACGTGAATTAATTTACGGACATATTCTAAAAAGGAATAACATACACGTAAATTCAGTTTACGTTAGTTTACTTATAACTTATGTAAACTCAGTTTATATAAACTACGTAAACTCAGTTTACGTTAGTTTACTTAACTTATGTAAACTCGAGTTTACATAAACTATGTAAATTGAGTTTACATAAACCACGTAAAATGAATTTACTTTAGTTTATTTTAATTAGGGTGTGGGTAGTATCTGGAAAAAAAAACTATTGTATCTTGCTTTAACGTACGTGACCATTTTTATATAAAAAAATGACATTTTTTCTGTCCATGTTCCGGTTTATTTAAGTATACCAGCTATGAGAAAACAAAGTAATAGAGCAGTTTCTTGCTTCTTTTCCTTGTATTTGTCCTGTGTATATATAGTATAAGATGTAAATGAAAAATAAAATATTCAATATAATTGGATAGTGTCATCCTCACTTGTTCGAACTTCGAAGGATGCTCCAAGTACTTTTATTTAATTAAATATATTAAACGTGTCGAGTTCAAAGAAGTTCAGCAATTATTAGATTTGAAATGCAATATACGACAAATCATGTGTGGAAGTGGGACTGGGAGGTTGAGCCAGAAATAAATCAATATGTGGTCCTAAAAAATTTCGTAGGATCTTGAATTACATCCACATATGAATACAATACACCCTTAATACTGGATATATGAGTATAAGGAATAACCGGTGAGGATTCCGACAAAAAGTCAACGTCGACACACTTGAGCCAGGTGGACACACATGTTTGTCTTTGAAGCTTTGAAGCAATGTTTGAGTTATTATTTCGGACACTTTTTGTGGGGCATTTCGAAAATTGATTTTTTTTTAAAAAAGTTATTTTGTTTGTTGATGTCATGTTAACTAATATATTGTTGGTGGATCATTGTAAATTTAAACTTTTTTTTATTACAAATCAGTATTCATAAAAAATATTAATTATTTTTGATTTATTAACTTATTTTATTTATTAATTATGTAGAAACTCTTCAATCATTTTTAAATTACAATTTCACTTTCCTTTTTTTGATCTGCATCTTTCCTCGTCCTTCTTCATACAATTTCTTAAAAAAATGATAGGGATAATGAAAGTTGAAAAGTTTTACCAAATTTTGATGCATAAGATTTATGATTTACAAAATAAAATAATAATAAAAAAATTTAATTTTGATTTAATCATGGACTCAATTGCAATAAATAAAGATATAATGACACTCCTTATGAACAAATGTGCAATACACCGTATAATCTGACGTGACATAAATTAAATACATAAATGTTCAATAATTGGTCATAGGGTTAACTTCACATGAAAAATCATTCTCATAACTTTACCATAGAATTTTTCTATTCTTAATTACCCATTAAATGTAGTTAAAAGTTACTTATGTGAGTTGACACAAATTATAATAATTTATTTGTTTATGTTATTGTATAAATAAATAGATAAGTGGATGGTTTTATATTATTCTCATGACCTTTACTCACTTTTTTGTTTAAAATAAATAAATAAATAAAACCTCTACTTACTTTTTATTAAGAGCACGGCTATTTATCTAGATGGAAATTGTCTCGATCAGATTGCGAATAGCAATTACTTTTATTATTATTAAAAAGTGTTTGTTTAGAATTTTTTAATTATTTTATAAAAAAAAAATCATTTTTGACCCTAAAATAAAAAGTTATCTCTTATTTATTAAAGTTAACTCGGACGCTAATTGTTGCCCTAAATTTAACCTAACTCTAATGCTTAATATTACTGTATTACCCCTAAAAGTAACAATTCACTCCTAAATCACTCCTATTCTTTTGAACAAAACAAATCCCTCCTATTTTTTTGAATAAAACAAATCACTCCTATATTTTCTCTTATTACTTAAAGTTAACCCGTAAGCAATATTTTGCCCTAGATTTACCCTAATTTCTCTACTTAATTTTACTATATTAACCCTATTTAATTTAAACAAAATATTAATTGTTATGGAAATCAAAATAACCAAATCGCTCCATCAAAATAAACAAATCACTCATAATTTTTCTGCTTAATTTTACTAAACAGATAAACACTATATTAACAATATATTAACCTTATTAAATTGCGTCAAAATAAATATTAATATTTCTTTCATCCAATTTAATTTCCAAATTCTGCTCCCCTCCTGATTTGTTGCGCCGATTCCTATTTTTAAGGCACATTCAGTGCATTATTTTTGGAAAAGAAAAAAAAAAAGAAACACACTCAGCATTGAAAATGAAAACAAAAACTGATAATTTTCATACTTTTTGAATTTCAACCTTCCTAACCTTTTAATATCCACTCATCCATCTGTTGTGCGTTTCCAATGCAGGTAAATGCAGCTCTCATTTTTATATCTCTCAAATCTCCACCGCTT
>Ga0228711_1005929_pt1 | contig 18427 bp, 9 predicted proteins | sample MedpolnodulmetaG_2_FD_177996 | JGI IMG/M metagenome (GOLD analysis project Ga0228711, IMG submission 177996) | Root nodule microbial communities from Medicago polymorpha collected in Santa Monica, California, United States - brown nodules | ecosystem: Host-associated > Plants > Roots > Nodule...
GGCGGAATATTCCCTCAGTAATGCTTTGTCAAAACTACCTCTCCATTACTGAGGGAAAAATCCGTCAGTAACATTACTGACGCTCATATTACTGAGGGATTCATATCCGCCAGTAATACATATTACTGAGGGATTATTTCCACCAGTAAAAACCAGAATTCTTGTAGTGTTATCTACGGATACCTGCGAGCACGAATTTTTTTTCCTATCCTTACCCACGTCGTGTGTTTCCCTATGTCTACCTACACAATCGTCTTTGTGGATAGATGTTGAGATGACCACACTTGAAGAAATCGAAATTGAAGAGAATGAATGATTATCGAGCATTAGTCACAATAAACTAAAATTTATTTTAGGCTTAAATAAATTTTTGTTCTACTATAGCCCCGTTAAGAGCTAGATGACCAATCATTTTTAGAACATTTCCAATCTTCTCCCTCTCCTTTTCTCTTTAAAGAATGTCCAATCTTTTCTTTGATAACCAATTTTTTTTCTTTTTCTAGGAGTCGAATGACTAGAGTTCACATATTTAAATGTAAAGAAGTGGGATGTCCGAGGTTCAAACCTCAGCCCCTGCATAAATTATGCAATATCTCTGTCAAATGAGTTAAGCTCACATAAACTTTTGATGACCAATCTAGTTGAGACCAAATGAATCTTATATAATGAGTACCATTCAAAGGAAAGATCAATTAGTTCCACCACAGTACTTTTTTTCTTTCATTTTTTTAAGGTCACACTCCAGCCTCCCTCAATCCTTTTTGTCAAATTGACTATAGTTGTGTTTGGTCACACAAATTAGCTAGCGTATAGCTTAATAAGTTAACTTATAAGTTTGTTTTGATAGAACGAGATGCGTTTAGTAAAAAAAAAATTCATTGGCTAGCTTGTATTATATCACTTTTTTTAAGGAAAATTTTATATCACCTTTTTTATGGGAGGTTTTTTATGTGATCTTGTGCTTTTTATATCTTTGTTGTTCACTTTTTTTTAACAATAAATGTCAATTGAATTCATAAAGTACATTTATCATCTTGAAGATGAAAATAATTAAAAATAAATTTAAATATTTAAAAAGAAATACATTAAGTAAAAAATATTATATATATAATTTATAAAAAAACATGTCATTTTATATTTATCAATCACTTCAACAATTAATTTTATCAAATACTTTAATTTTGATAAGCTAACTTTTCAATTATAAGTTAACTTTTCAGTTTTCTCATAGCTTATAACATATTTTTACTAAAGAGACTAGGAGTGTTTAAAACCGAATCAATCCAATAGAAAAATCGCAAACTAAACCAATCTAAACCGAAACCGCAGAAGAAAAAAAATTGGTTTGGATGTATTCAGATCATTTTTTGTACTCAACCGCATGAGTTGGTATCAGTTTGCATTTTTATTTTACCAACTTAACCAAACAAAACCAATCCGCAGCATAAGAAAAACAATAATTAAACCTTTGTCACCAATACTCATAGAAATCCAATGAAAACATTTATAAAATGACATATTTTTCTCTCTTCCTAAGTTGCTTCTTTTCTTTTTATTTCAAAAATGTATTTATGTGCTAGTTGGACCTTTTGAAAATGATAAAATCATAGTCTTTTATACTTCTTACAGAATATGATTAATTTTTGCTTACGTTTTTTTATTTTATCTACGTTGGATGAAATATAAAACATTGATGGAAATATGTTTTAGCTTTGTTAACTTAATTTTAATGTTGGAAATAAAAATTTGTATTGTCTCGAAAAAATCGCACCAACAGAACCAATTCAAGTCACGTTTGTTTGGTTTGGTTCGAATGACTTTTTAAAAGCCAACGAAACCAAACCGAATTGCGTACTTTTTTATTTCGCGGTCAGGATGACTTTTATGCTCTAACTCGAACTAAATCGCACTGCAAACACCCCTAAAACAGACCCTATGTTATTAAAAGCTTCAAACCGAACCACATACTTTTATCTCGCGGTTAAGATGACTTTTATGTTTCAAACCGAACTAAACCACATCGTAAACACCTGTAAAACAAACCCTAAGTTATTATTTTTTAAGGAAAGACGCTAAGTTATTATTATTAATTAATTGAATTTTCACTAAAAAAAAGAGTTGTGTTATTTGAACATCTATTTATAGGTGGATTCTAGGGTGAGGGTCCAATTAGGTCCCTCACCAGTGAACCACGAGAAAAACACCAATAGATTAAATAGGTGGTTCAGATTTATTTAAATTAAAATAGGGAACATGTAGAACCGCTCACATTCAATCATATCCTGCAATGGTTTTACCCTATGTTACAATTCGTGTAGAAATTCTTCCCATAATCAGATAACTGCTCTTCCCCTCAAACCATCAAATTTGTAAATCAAATTACATGAACCCTAAAATTAAAATAAAAAAAATTCTTTGAATATCAGATTAATTTTCATGTAAGTAAGCTCAACAAAAGCATAGTATTCTCATATCAGATTAATTTAAACGCAGATGCTACAGACTCTTTGAATATGAATTGAAAACAACTCTGGTATCTAGGTTGAAGTGACAGACATTTTCTTTTCTTCTTTCAGCTATGATGATAATCCGGGATTACATAAAAGGAACAAAAAGCATTTTCCGTTGATATTAGGAATTTCTATCGGAGTACTAGTGATTCTACCGTTGATTTCTACTCTACCGTCAGATCTTGGACTAAAAAAGGGGAATCGGTGTTTGAAGAAGAAGAATTTTTTTTATTTTAATTTTAGGGTTCATGTAATTTGATTTACAAATTTGATGGTTTGAGGGGAAGAACAGAATTTTGAATGATTTTAATGAATGAAAATTTAGAAGGGTTAGCATTATTAAAAGTTATTCAGTTCACTTTGCGATTTTTATTTTTCTGTGATTCTGTCTGCAATGTGTCAAACACCTACTATTCAACCAACAACAGTTTGCTAAATTTTAAAAGACATTGTTTTTTTAACAGTATTAAAAGAATTGTAATATGGCGGAAAAGGAAAAGTTCTTCCCATATTATCATTTCTCTATTATTCATCAAAATCTGAATTCGACTGAGTGCTATTGTAAATTTCTGTATAATGTAGTTTAAAAAAAATAAGTAACTTAAATCAAACTTCTTGTGTAATTGTGTGACGACCATCACTCTGAATGTTTTGTCTTCTCTTTCAATTACTCTGAATGTAATTGTGTAATTTTTTTTATTTTAATTTTAGGGTTCATGTAATTTGATTTACAAATTTGATAGTTTGAGGGGAAGAGCAGTTATGTGATTATGGAAAGAATTTCTACACGAATTGTAACATAGGGTAAAACCATTGCAGGATATGATTGAATGTGAGCAGTTCTACATGTTCCCTCTTTTAATTTAAATAAATCTGAACCATCTATTTAATCTATTGGTGTTTTTCTCGTGGTTCACCGGTGAGGGACTTAATTGGACCCTCACCCTAGAATCCACCCTATTTATATGACAATTTTTGAGACAATCAAAATTTTACAAGGAAAATAAATTATTAACACGAAAACTAAAACAACAGAGAGAAAGTATAAACATGGAAAAAAAAATAAAGTTATCGCAAAACTACGTGATTGTTTAAATATCATTTATTATAAAAACAAAAAGTGAAATGATCTTTGAACATCCATTTGGTGACAATTTTTATGACAACTTTCTCTTTCATACTCATATTATTTTTTTACTTTATCTCTATTACAATGGTTTCCGTGCCAATACTACTTTTTCTGTGTAGATTATGATTGTCAAATAAGTTGTCATCAAATCGGTTGTTCAAATAACAACTCTCAAACAAAAAAGTCACTACCAAAAATAATGAAGAATGTTGACAACGCACATTCTAACACACTCTTTAGGATTGAATAAAATTCACACTGGTCCCACCAAATCATGTGGGTCCCATATAATTTTGGTGGATCCAATGTGAAATTTAACCAATTAAAAATAGTGTGTTGAAAAATGTGTGTTTAAATGTGTTTTTGCTAGTATTTCTAAAAAATAATTAATTGAATTTTGTTTTAATTGTTTGCCGATGTCGACATGAAGGTGGCGGTGCACACCGTGATTGCGTGAAATTATGATGAGACGACCAAACCAAGTACATAGAAATCCGCGTAAGGTGAAAGACTCGTCAAAGATATTCCACCAGAATACCACGTGGCACAACCACAGTTAGTGGTGGACCAAGACCAAGTTAAAGGTATGGTTAGTTTGGCCTCTTCCAAGTTGTAATAATCAAACTCAAATTAAAAAATTTGTCAATTAATTATTTTAAATTAATCAATTAATTGTATACAATAAAACTCTTTTAAATTAGAGATTAATAACTCGAACTGAGTAATACTACAATAAATTAAACTCTTTCAAATTTTTTATATTACATTTTTTTTACCATTACATCAAAGTCTTATGCGATAAAACTAACTTTTTTTTAACTCTTTAGTAATTTAGAGTTGGGTAAGTATAGGACGGTATTCATACAATATTTAATGTAATAAAGGTAATTTAATTTAATGTAATGTAATAAAGGTAAAGGAAAAAGGAAAAGATTAAGAACAAGAACAAAGACCCACACAGTCCACTCTTCTTACCTTACATCACCGCACCAAACACACAAAACAAAAGCCCCTTTCCCTCTTTCTTCCTTCTAGGGTTTTCTCAATTCACTTCTCGATTTTCCGATTTTCTCCATGGACGAGGTAATTACACCGATTAAACTCACTGATTTTCACTTTGATCCGATTAATTTCCTTTCTTTTCATATACTTTTCTGTGTGTTTCGTTCTGTTGAATCCTGGTTCGTTGTTATTCAATTTGATTTTTCTGGAATAATTTTTTTTGATTTTTCGATGTTATATTGGTGTTTGATTGGTTGAAATTTTGTTTGTTGTTAGGTTCCTGTGATTGAAGAGAATGAAACGAAGTCTGAGGCGCATTTGACTTCAGCTGCTGCTTTTGTTGAAGGTGGAATTCAGGATGCTTGTGATGATTCTTGTAGTATATGTCTTGAAGAATTCATCGACAGCGATCCTTCTACGGTAATGATTCCCTGTGGTTTGTAGTAGTGATCACTGTAGTGTTGTTGTGTTTGTCTTTTTTAACATTTTGATGTTACTTTTGCTGTAGGTGACAAGTTGCAAGCATGAGTTTCATCTTCAATGTATTCTCGAATGGTATTGCCTTTATTCCTCTGTTAATTTTTGAATCGGTCTTGTATGCTATCGGTAACTATGGATGTTTTTTTGGTTGATTATAATTGCTGTAATTGTAACTCTTATAGTCGCTGTTATGCTTCTTGGAGACCAATAGGTTTTCCTCAAGTAATATGGTTTTCTATTTTCTAGTTGACTTTAGTGACACTGAAAGAAGGGCTTCATGATTTATGAAATGTTTTTTTCTTCCGGCTCTTGATTTTGAAGGATAACTGGCTTTGCAGAGTGGTACCTAAAGATAGGCCAACACCGTAAACAAAATTCCAAATTGGGTGTTAGCCTATCTTTAGGTACCACTTTACAAGGCCAATTATCCTACACGATAGGCTAACACCCAATTGGATATAGCCAATCTTGTAGAGTAGCATTCCAGAATCAAAATTCCAGACACTATGCATTTGTTATTTCATATATGTGGCCCCGTTCCATGAAATCTTGCTCTGCTAATTTGGTTTGATTCTTTAAATTGCTGTCTGAGTGAAATGCTTCTCAAAATAAAGGCAATGTGATTTTCATATTTTCACATTTCTTGTTTTTTGGTCCAACATTCTATTGACTGAAATATTTTGGATCATTGTTTTTGTGGCGCATTTGGCAAATGGAAATGCTTGGAGGGGTATGACTTTGTCGTAAATTCTTACTTTTATTGTGCAGGTGTCAGAGGAGCTCCCAGTGCCCCATGTGTTGGCAATCTATCAGTCTCAAGGATCCAACGGGGTTTGTAATTTTCACACTGTTCTTTATACACTTTATTTTGTTATTTGTCTCCTGGCATTATTTGTTTTCTATATTTATTTATTTATTTATTTATATACTTTTCGTCTGTCTTTGCTCATTGCAGCCAGGAATTGCTCGAGGCAGTTGAGAGAGAGCGGAACATTAGGTTCAATCCGACTAGAAATGCCACAATATTTCATCATCCAACTCTGGGGGATTTTGAGTTACAACATGTTAGTAGTATACTTGTGCTACTTTGGAAGTATATTTGTACCGTTTATCATCCATTATGTGATTTTTTGTGATCTCGTACAGTTGCCAGTTGGAGCAAATGATGCTGATCTCGAAGAGCGTATTCTCCAACACTTTGCTGCTGCAGCAGCAATGGGGCGAGCACGCCATATTGCTAGAAGGGAAGGCCAGAGAAATAGGTCATCAGCTCAAGGTCGCCCACAGTATTTGGTATTTTCAGCTCATCCTAATTCACCTCCCATGGCTCCTGCTTCTTCCTCCCCACCTCAGAGGGGGGATGGTGAACAGACTCCTGCGACCGGAGAAGAACCACCACAGCTCACTTCAGTTCCTCCAGTTCAAACCGACCAGGTTTCTGCTTCAGGATCTGGGTCTGCTGCTCTTGCTACTGACAATCAGGGATTATCTTATAACAGCAGGTAGTGATTTTCCATTTTGGATTTCTGTATCTTTTTTGAAAGCTTCTAAGTTAATAGTTGCCAAGTTTTCTAGTTGTTGATGTTCTTATCGGCTATGTCTTAAAACTTACAACAGGAGATCTCCTAATCAGTCTTCTCCAAGTAGCCAAGACAGGGCAGGACCATCAGAACTCCAGTCATTTTCAGAATCTCTGAAATCTAAACTAAATGCCGTGTCTACGAGGTATTTGGATAAAGTGACTATTCTTTGTAATGTGTCTGTGATATTGTTCAGTCATCCCATTGTAACCTGAACTTGAAATTTTTACTGTCTTCAAGATACAAAGAGTCAATTTCCAAGAGCACAAGAGGGTGGAAGGAAAGGTGGTTCTCTCGGACTAGCCCTATGTCTGATCTTGGATCTGAAGTTAAGCGAGAAGTTAATGCAGGGATTGCAACTGTGTCACGCATGATGGAACGCTTGGAGACCAGAGACAATAATAGAACCAGTAGCGATACTGCTCCAAGTAACTTGGAAGATGGCCCAATTCAGGGATCAAGTGATCAGCATTTAACAGACACTGAAAGGGACAGTCCTTTGAGAGACAATAACTCAAAAACATCTTGCACTGCAGGTTCTAGTTCAAATTAAGCATATAGAAGGAATTGCTTGAACTCAGATCTGATTTGGCCTAAAGGTATAATCTTAGCTATACTGATTTTTGAAGTTACTTAAAATGAGGATTGTATATGTTCTGATTGGTTTGTTTTTGTTTTTTTTTTTGAATGGCAATTGTTAGTATGTTCATTGTTATGTTAGTATTTTTCTTGTCACGACTGATGCCGTGTCTACCTTGTTCTGATCTTGGATTCTTTGTAATATCTACCGTATTTTGAACCTTGAACTCCTCAACACCTTTACTTAGCTCAAACCAGTTGAGCTATCCAACCCCCTTACATGTTCTGATTATAAACTAGTCGGAACAATTTTTTGTAATCCAATAACCATTCTATTTCTTTTGTGGATTTTGTGTGTTTTTCTTTGTTTGCTTTTTTCTATTTTGTTTGTTGTCTGCATAGACCTACCAACAAACATGCATGTTGTCTTGATTTTCCGTTTTCTGTTAAATAAAATACTCAATCATGTTTCTGTATAAAACTTGAAAGCATGCGAGCTATTTATCTCTGGATTTGAAAGCCTTTTGTTGGTCTCTTATTGCATTAGTTCTAATTATGCCATTACTCTGCTGATGGATTTTTTTATCATATCAGGTAGGAATAGAGTTTCCCATTACTGGATATGAAATACTGTGGATGTGGTGCATTGCCTATTGGCTGATAATCCTTTTACCTACAAAAGATGACCAACAATTCTCATATTGGAAATAAAGAACTTAAGAAAAAAGATGCAATGGTGGTCTCATTTGTTTTAAACTCAGTAACCTTAATGTGATTGTATATTCAGTTCACCTTGTAAACTTATTTATAGATATTCCTTAGATAATCTTTATACATAAAACGAGTCTCTTCTACCTAGAGATAAATCTGTTTTTAAATATACCATCATCTGGGCTGGGGCTTAGTAATAATATGCTAAAATCGTGTTTGATTGCGAAACTATCAATGATGTGCCTTTGGAAATCAGATTTCACCATTGAAACTTGGCCACTGATTACCTAACTGGACTAGAGTCAGTATGCAGTAAGATTTATCAAATTTAGATAAAACTAATTTATAGAGAATATATACCATTTTTTGTTAGTAAAGTCTTGCTTGTTTGTTATGCATTAGCGTTAGAACTTTTGAGGGAAAATTTTACCTTATTCTTAAAGAAATATCGTTTGTTTTAACTCCAATTACGTCTGAAGATATTTACAATTTGCAGTATAATTTTATTATGGTAGGAAAAATGAGGGATAACCTGAAGGGACAATATATTTAACAACTTAGAAAGAGTGCGATAATTAAACCTAATTTTAGATCCACTAGAAAAAAAGCTGGTTTACTATTAATTTGTATAAAACAAAAAGCACACTAGATTCCCAAGAGACCCAATTAGTAAATTAAAAATCTACAAGTATTGTCAAATATAGTGAGTCGAGCTTTTCAAGTTTGTTTTAAGTAAATGCCAGTTATAAGGTACAAGTACAACTGAAAAATGGTTTACTTGATTGAGTATTTGCTGAACTGTTATCAAGCAACCCATGCCAGCTGCGTAAATATATGTAGTCAGATAAGTCCTAAAAGATGGTAAACTCTGGTTAGAAAGTCCCAATGATTCTGCAACTTCTCTTAAGGTGATGCATGAACTACATCAAGAAGAGATGTACAAACACCGAATACTTCTATTTTTGTGAGATCCACTTCAGTAGTTATTTTCTGGCCAGTTGATATTCTGAGTGACAAGTTATCTAGGTGTCTCCCCTCAAAGTGGACTGTGTGTAACTCATATCCAACTATGAGTGAATTGGCTTATTTAAAATTGTCTGTTGACGTAACTACTTATGTGACTATTTGAAAGAACTTATAAAATTAGTTTATAACATGTTCATAAGTTGTCTTAATGCCCAAAGCTCAGCCCAAGTCGAAATTATGATAAAAATTAGTGGCCATTAGAACTGATTTGCTACTAGAGTCAGTATGGGATCCATCAACGTTAATTCTGAAGCAATTAATAGCAGGGTGTTGCTAAACAACATTGATAAATTGTAGTGAAATATTTACACAATTTTCAATTATAACCATCAGATCTTTATTGGATTTGGATGGTACTATTATCACTTTATTAATCCATCAAATGGTTGAGATAAAAACTGTTTTATACTTTACAACACCAAATCCGTTTCCCATATTTTGCTAGTATAGTAAATAAGCATGATGTAAAACCTTGTGATACAATTCACTCCACGCAGATTTGAGAGAAAACAAAGTTGTTTCTAACTTTCCAAATATCATAAATATAAAAGCATTTTAGTCAAGTCATATTGGTTTATCTTTTAGTAAAAAATACTCCAATATGACAATAATTTAGAAAGAGAACCCTATGCCAGGTGGGAACCACAGCCACTAATGTCAATCAAGATATAGCAAAATATCAACTTTACTTGCTTTGTGCACCAAGGAATGGTATCAAGCTCACCACTGCCTCAAAGATAGATGCACATTTTCATCAAAATAAAAAGAAGATATATGCACGTTGGACACTACCATGCAAAGATCCGCAACATTAGCCTGTTGCTCCATTTTATATAAAAAATCTGGTTGCTCTTGCTCCATTATGGGTGTATATATAAACTATATGAGTGAAACACTACACTATCATGTTTCTCTAAACTCTATGTTAAATTAGTTCATAAAATTGATGATATTGTTATTGTAAGTCAATTTGACATTTGACCGTATTAGATTTGCCAATTTCTTTTAAAGACATGTAAACATTTTATATTTGAGAAATCAAATTCAATACTTCTATTTTCAATGATGAAAATCATGATTAATTTTTCAACCAAACAAAACATTAGAATTATTGTGTGTTCTCTCCAGCTCTGAGTAATAGCTGGCTAATGGAGTGGACCCCAGGCAGACCAGGTCCAATTCTTCACTTTTCCGTAGAATCCAAATTCGCCAGCCACGTTGGTTTGTATTAGTTCAGTTCCCCAATGCAACCGACACAATCAACTTAACTAATTTTTTAGTTAGGCGCTAAAATATACAATGCATACCGCCACCTCCTCTCCATTACCCTCAAATTCCAATATTCTACTAAAAATATATTTTTTGACTGGTTTAGTAGTTAAAAAAATATAAACACCTGCGTCTGGGTTTCTGTACTTCTAACCATTTGAATAATACTCGAGGATTTTATTTTTCATACATGGAATTATTCTATATTTATGCATAAAATGTAGAAAATACAATCAACGTAGGTTGGTTTAATAGGTAATAATTCAACTCAAATTTTATAATGACTTGACTTCAAGAGCATCACTCTAATGTGAGAATTTTGCTAGTGAATAATATCTAAAAAAAATCATATAATTGTTATGTGAATCTTGAGATTTTGTTTGACTGTGAACTACTCTCTATTTAAATTTATCAAATGTTACATAGTGTCTTAAGACATTAGTTAAGAAAACAAATATGAAAATATGATCTTAGAAAATGTATAATTTACTCTTTAAAAATTTAAAATTCGGTTAGTTAGCATGATTCTTTCTTTCCATCGAAACATAAACCAAATAATTTAGCTCAAGCAATTAATTAACTTTACAAAAGGACAAAATATTTAGAATAATCTAAGTTTAATCGGAATAATTCAAAGTATATTTACTACTTACACGATTAAAGTTCGAATTACATGACCTCATCCCCCCTTAAGAATCGAAAGGTTAACGTAATAAAATAAAATTATAATCAAAGAGTATACAAATAAATCGAAACGTATGGTATGTGCATTAAATCTATTAGTTAGTAGCATTTAAATATTGTTTTCCAGCAAAGAGAAAAAAAAAAACAAAAGGCAAGATACGTCACATGAACAAAACAGAGCATTGAACACAAAACATCACAGACTTGCAAACCAATTATTTTTTTCTGTCTCTATACTGCAACATGTAAGTAACTACTTCTCCCTACTCAACCCAACTCTTCACACTCTCTCTCTCTCCATGGCTCACCACATCTCTTGCATTCTTCTCCTTCTTTTCTCTCTATCCATTCTTTCTTCTTCATCTTCATTACCAACGAGTCAAATAAACTCAAACTCAATCCTAATAGCACTCCTTGACTCACATTACACTGAACTCACTTACCTAATCGAAAAAGCAAACCTCTTACAAACACTAGAAAACACTGTCTCTAAACACAACATCACTATCTTTGCACCAAACAACGTAGCACTCGAACGTAACCTTGACCCAGATTTCAAACATTTTCTTCTCCAACCCGGTAACATTCTTTCCCTCCAAACCCTCCTTCTTTCCCACGTCATTCCAACCCGAATTCAATCCGGGTCGACCCGTTTCAAATCCATCTCCGATCATCACCTCCACCTTGAAACAAATGTCACCACCGGAGAATTTACGGTGAACCAAGAGAAAGTAACCCACCCGAATGACATTACCCGACCCGACGGTGTTATACATGGCATACAGAAAATTCTTATCCCACGCGCCGTCGTGGATGATTTCAACAACCGTCGTAGTCTCCGTTCCATCACCGCCGTCAAACCAGAAGGAGCACCAGAAGCTGACACGAGAAAATTGAAAAAGAAATCCTCACCGGAAAAAAAACCAGGTTCACCACCGGCGATTCCGATTTACGAAGCTTTATCTCCGGGACCATCACTAGCTCCGGCACCGGCGCCGGGACCAGGAGGACCACACCATCACTTCAACGGAGAATTACAAGTGAAGGATTTCATCAAAACGTTACTACATTACGGTGGTTACAACGAAATGGCGGATATACTCGTAAACCTAACGTCGTTAGCGACGGAGATGAGTCGTTTAGTTTCGGAGGGTTATGTTTTAACGGTTTTGGCCCCAAATGACGAAGCAATGGCGAAGTTAACGACGGAGGAGTTAAGTGAACCGGGTTCACCGGAGGAGATAATGTATTACCATATTATCCCTGAGTATCAAACGGAAGAGAGTATGTATAATGCTGTTAGGAGATTTGGGAAGGTTAGTTATGAGACTTTGAGGTTGAAGCATAAGGTTGTGGCTCAAGAAGCTGATGGGTCGGTTAAATTTGGAGATGGTGATGGGTCGGGTTATTTGTTTGATCCGGATATTTATACGGATGGGAGGATTTCTGTGCAAGGGATTGATGGGGTTTTGTTTCCTGTGAAGGAGAAAGAAGTTGTGCCGGTGGAGCGGGTTAAACCCATTTCGATGATGGGTCAACCCAGGAAAGGCGTCGTTGAACACAGAAGAGGTGCGTTGCTACTTCCTCTATCCCAAAATGAATGACATTGTTACACGTTTCCAATGCATAATTTTGATTATGGTCAAAATATGTTATGTGAATAGTGCAAATAGTTATAAACTAGGTCACGCGTTCTGGGTGGACGAGTACTTTTTTACTATGCTTTTTGTTGGTTATGCTAAACTTTTTTTTGTTTTTTATATAACCTTTTTCTTTTGTTCCTTTAGACTAGGAGAGGAGATGATAGTGATGTGTTTGGCTGGATGTAATTTATTTCTTTCTAGTTTTGTCTTATGAGTGATGGTGTTGTGTGGCGGGTCTTGTTCTGGTTTTGGTAAACCTAGTGTAAGGTTATTAATGGTTCTCTTTATTTTGAGATATTTAGTAGGACAAGTAAGTTGAAGCTGAAACTTGAGAATAGTTTTGTGGTTTTATGGCCTACAACTTCAAATTGTGAATGGAAAAGTTGTGTTTAGTTATAATAACAGGCATAAAGGGTATGAAGTTGTAATAGGCATTAAGGGTATGGAGTTATAATAGGCATAAAGTAGTGTCTTCAATTGGGTGTTTGGAGCTAAGTTATTATTTATCTGTGTTAATACATGTTTGGATTGACAATGAATTTGACGAAATCAGGGTGACATAGTGATTTTGAAGTTGCTAAGCATAGCTTTAGTCAAAATCATAGTGATTTTGAAGTTGTTGACTTGCTGAATAGGGATTATCCTTATTATAATCATGAGAATGTGAATTGGAATTGCTTGACATTAAGATCCAATCCAAGTATTATGTAATTTAGGCTGTTATTAGTTACTACTGATGGATAATATGCATCACTTTATGTTTTTTAGCCTTTCTTATTTGTATTAGAAATGTACATGTTGAACTTTAAGAAAGGTGAAATGGAATGGAGGTAGTGAATACTATTAGAATTTCCTGAACTGCCTTTGATGCAACCTTAGTGTAGAGCAAAAAAAGACCGACATTTTGGTTATAAAATTTTACATCATAGAAGGTTCATATTTCTCCTTAAAATTGTCGATTATTACCAATGTTACCTTCATGTATACTCTAGATTAAAAATAGACAAACCATATGGTAAGTGCGAAATGTAATGGCAGACAAAATTAGCTTGCCTAGCTATTCAATCTCTCCAACTAGAATTGGTCACATGCTCATTTCCATGTATTGTGACAGACAGTATCATCGATTCATATCTTTCCTCTTAAGCCAAAAAACTTGAGCTCAATATAGTGATTATTTTTTTCTTTTAGCAAGTTATATATCTCTTTTTTTTACATGTTAATCTGCATAAAACAGTTGTTTAATGTTTATCCAAGGTTTGGTTATTTATTTATTTTTAATGTCTGTTGTAATTTATAACTGATGGAATGAATGTTTCTTGTAGGGAAACTACTGGAAACAGCATGTTGGATGCTTGGAACCTTTAGAAACCATTCTAGATTCACCTCTTGTCAATGATAAAGCCCACTTTTTTTTTATGGCTAGCAAAGTTCCTTAAAACAAGGTAATGAACGCTTGACAAACAAGCTATCACTGTGTTTTTGCATGAAAACTCATCTGTTTCTAGTTTACAATTTGCCTAATTGTAATTAATTATGCTCAGTTTTTAGCTTAATTTCCTTGATTATGGCTATTTACACGCTGCTAGCACATGCTTTGTTGCAGATTAACAGATTGATGGAAATCTCAACGATCTTAGAAATACCGAATATGAAGATCTCGCTGGAAATAATGGCCAGCTACTATGGGTGTGATTTTCCCACATTTTTGTTTTGCTCTTTTTGCTGTCTTTCATTATTTCCTTCATGTGGATTTTCGAGTGAGCAAAAGCTTCACTAGTCTACTTGTCATACATTTTAGTGCATATATGTATTTAGAGATTCAATTAAGAATGTTTCTCCAATGTCATGGTTGGGTAAGATTGTGTTAGAATTTAAGGGTTTTTTGAACTGTAACCAGGCATTGAACCATTTTTGATAGGCTTGCGCCGATTCAATAAGCGAATTTCTGGAAAAAGTGGACATACAATAGCAAAATGATTCTTTCTTGTAATACAACATGCCTGGCTAGGCAATTATTTATTTTCTGCTGTTCATTCTATCTTAGTTTACTTTATCTCTGAAGAGAAAGTTCATATGTCTATCTTCTATCTATGTATCTGTTCTAAGAAAAGTCTTTCAGTAATGACACACGATTAAATTTTACACGTCTGTTTATCATAATTTTTTCCTTACATCTCTAGAATCTTGCACATGATCTTTACTAGTTTGTATTAGCAAAACTCTTGCAAATTATCATTCAAAATGGAACATTGGACTTATTTCATTGTATTAACTTACCAGCTGCCAAGAAGAAAAAGAAGTTTATGTATGCATAGATAGATCTAATTGATTTACTTAGCTAAATCATTCACCCAAAATCCTTACCCATAGCAATGATTTTATGATCTTTCTCTATTATTCTTTCCCCACTTTCCAATAACTTAAAACTGCAATAATGCATGTGTACACTAGTTTCAAATGATTCACTTGCACTATTGTTTTAAAGGATTCAAACATACAGGTTTAACTATTTAGTAGTACTTTGATAATTTGTAACCACAGGGGTTCTAGGATCAATAGAGTTTCCACTTATGGTTATTGGTAACGAAAATTGTGGCACATAAGGGGTTTCTAGGATCAATAGAGTTTCTATTTGTGGAATTTGTAACCACAGGTGTTGTTGGAAAACTTACTGGTGTTGGCAAAGATGCCACAGGTTTAGAACACGTTGACGCTGCCAATGTCGAATTTGATGCGGGGGTGGTTACACCCCAATAACTGCCGAAATTGGTATAGGAGCGGTTACTCCGATAGTATTTGAAACATTGGCGTCATTAACTGACGCTTGGGTTGATTGTTCTTGTGTACTTTGAAGGTTATTATGTGTATTGGATGTGGAAGTTTTACCACTTCTTAAGCGTATACACACGAACTTCAAGAATAACTTGTGCAAAGAACGAATATACCAACAAAATGAAAATTTTCTAAGAAATGAAATTATAAAAAATTTGCACAAAAAAGGGTCCTACCGGGCGTGTCAATTTGTTTACCGGTGGTTTTGGTAAACGATCGTTGGTTTTGAAGTTTGTTACTTTGAAGGATCAAAGTAATAAATCCTAGGACATATTTTGTGCAAAATTTCTCAGAAAAATTTGAATGTTCATAGATTTGTTATAAAAGTATAAACTTAAAAAACTATTTCGACTAAGTCGAAATAAAATGTTTATTTTAAAAGTAAAGACAAACTTAAAGTAAATGAAAATGATTTTAAAGAAAAAGCATTTGATTAAATGAATAAAGAACATGGTACATAAAATCATACATTTGCCTTGCAGGATTCGTTTCTCTCTTTGACATGCATACTTTGAGTGTTTAAGGATTTCTATAAATGATTCATGACCCCTATTTCCTATACAGAACTACTATATATACTAGTAAAAGATAACTGAAAAATAACAGTCACGAACAGAGCATTTCCAAATATGCCAAGTGCCCCAAATCTATAATGAGTATGTCGAACCATCAACCATCTGGAATGTAACCAAGTACCATTTCCAACTTGACATAATGTTCTTTCCTGTCGAATTGAATATGTTGAAAATGCAGGCTAACAATATTTAAGATTTTTTTTTACAAGGACCAAAATAAAAATGTCATATTTGCATGAACCTTTGACATATTTAAACCTTTTTATATGAATAAATAATGGCTTAAATATGTCATTGGTTCTGCACTTTTACCATATTTTGACATTAGTCCCTGCACTTTTTTTTTGACATTGGTCCTTGCACTTTGTAAAAAAATTGCAATTGGTCCATGTACATTTCAAGGGAGGATAATGTAATAGAAGGACCAATTGCAATTTTTTTTACAAAGTGCAGAGGCCAATGTCAAACAAAAAAAAGTTCAAGGACTAATGTCAAAATATGATGAAAGTGCAAGGGACCAAACACTTGAATTCTGCTCTTCTCCCAACTGATTTTACTTGTTCCCAACTGTAATTCCAATGCCCATGCGTGAGTTAACTCACGCAGAGATTAACACTAGCATGAGTTAATTCACGCAGCGTGAGTTAACTCATGTATGGACATTTTTGGAAGTTTGGTTGGGAATGAGCAAAACGTGTTGGGAGAAGAGCAGAATTCCAAACACTTGTTTTCATATGGTTCTTCACATGATTGAAATTCATTTTTTGTGGTTATAACAAACTTTAAAAAAATTGTGGATTTGAGGAATCATAGGTAGTTGTGAATATTTTATGTGAAGTACCACACGAAAAACATTTAAAAAAATGCACATAAGTTTTATCCTTATTTTGATTCTATCAAAAAACTTAGGTGTATTTTGTTAGATGCTTTTCATATGGTTTCTAAATAAACTACTCATGAAAAGTGTATTTTTATGTAAGTATCATATAAAAACCACATGAAGAAATTCACATAAGTTTTGTCCTTATTTTAAACTATTTATTCGTTTCTCAGTTTTCTCATTCATTAAATTTCATTTTAAATTATATATTATTTAGCATAGATTTGTCAAATTTAATAGATAATTTATTCATTTTTTAAACATTAAATTGATAGAATTTTTTTTAGATAATTATTTGATTAAACTATTTGTTTTAATCAATTTCATTTATTTATAAGCAAATAAATTTGTTTCCCTACATTTGTTCATTATTTTCATTCTAAAACGCACTCTTGATAATTTTTCAACTTAGATAACTATGGTCCAATGACCGACTAACTCGAGGGATCTAATCCCACTGTCCTTTCGAGGGTCCCATTTAAATCCATATTTTAGGTAGATATTAATAGTTTATTTAACAAGTTACAAGTTATATCACCACAAAAAAATTATGTGTTATATATAAGCAATCTTTTTCTTTTATTACTTTTAAATTATATGTTTTTTTAATAAATATTATACATATAACACAAACACTAAAATGAGCGGTGAGATTGGTCCCTTCGGATTAGTCGGTCCCTAGATCGGATACTGAGTTTAAAAATAACATAAAATAACACAAACACTAATATTATTAATAATTTTTTCAATTAAGATAACTACGATTTATTTATTTATTTTGTCAAAAAACGAATTAATTTATTTTATACTTTAAACAGATATTAATAATTTATTAATAAAATATGGGTCATAATATCAGCAATCTTTTTTTTTGTTTGGGAAATGGTAAACAAATTCATAACTACAAACAAATGGCTTACATTCAAATAGAGTATAGTATATTCTCAATAGCAATCACCCTTTTATACATTTTTAAACCTTTTATTGATGGCAGGTTGACAGCCTCCCATGTTTTCAATTGGATCCCGAGTACCACAGTTTGTACCCTCAACCTTTTCATCGATATAATGATTCATCCTTACCAACTTCAGCCATAACACTACCATCGACTTCAAAAGTTGCTGCCTTTTCATGCGCTTTACATTTTAGACACATTTTTGCGTAAACACTAATATAAACAGCAGCTTGCAATATAAGGAAAAATTCACATACAATAAAATAATTCCAAATAAGATTGAAAACATAGTCGATGTCATCTTTCTTGCTTACGTGAAGCTCAAATCCCCACCGAACACTTTGTATTGTTCAACGCATCTTTTAGATGTGATAACATGTAAAACACAACATCATTTCAGCTCGTTTTGTCTGTAGTTTACGCCTAAATTCTCTTGTTTTGTCTATGTTATGCTGGGTTGTATGGCTATGTTTCAGGTACACAGCAATAGAGGCCTCCATGCGCAGAAACGGCGAAATTCGGCGAGAAAACGAAGAAAGGAACAAGTCCTGAAGAATTCAGCTTCAGGG
>Ga0228711_1005933_pt1 | contig 18410 bp, 8 predicted proteins | sample MedpolnodulmetaG_2_FD_177996 | JGI IMG/M metagenome (GOLD analysis project Ga0228711, IMG submission 177996) | Root nodule microbial communities from Medicago polymorpha collected in Santa Monica, California, United States - brown nodules | ecosystem: Host-associated > Plants > Roots > Nodule...
ATGAGAAAGTGGTTAGTTGCTATGGTTGTGGCAAAGTAGGTCACTACAAGAATGAATGTCCGGAACTTGCTAAAGAAAGAGGAAGATCCGGAGCCAATCAAAACTCAAGAGGAAGAAAGGCCTACATTTCTTGGGAAGAAGAAGAAGTTACCTCCAATACTAGTGATGCCGAAATCAAAGATGATGATGATCTATGCGTCATGGGTCAAACAAAGAAAGCTAAAAATGAGGTAATCTTATAAGAATCTACAAGATTCCATTGAGGAAATGCATGCTGAATCTCTAAATGCTTTTGATAAACTAATTGCTCAAAAGAAAACTAGTTGGAAACTAGAAGCCAAAATTTCTAAACTTAAAGAAGCATTTGAAAGCTTAAGAGATGAGCATGCTTTACTTGTAAATGAGAAAAATTGTAAGTCCCACAATTGAGTCATCTAAAACAAAGTCACCCAAATATGATAATTGGATGGACTTTGCTAGTTGTGAGATTTGCCCTAGCCTCCATGAAGGGATAAATTCTCTAAATAAGAAGCTAGATCGTGTCTTTAAGAGAACCATGACTTTTTCTATAGATTCAAAAGACGAAAGAATTCCTTTTAAATGACCTGACACTAAATACTCTTATGTAAGGAAAAACAAGTTTCATAGAAAAAATTATGTTCCTAAAATTAGGTGTCATTATTGTGGTATAAGTGGCCACACCTCACCTCATTGCCACATTAGGAGGGTCGAAGTTCCTAAAGGGGTAATGATGTAGGTGCCTAAAGTTAATTGTTGTGAAATCCATCCCAAGGCTCCAACTTTGTTGGAAGCCAAAGGAATCCTAATTGATTTGTGTAATTGTGTCTTGCAACTTTGAAGGATCTTTGTCCCTCTAGGTTGTCCAAGACACCAAAAGTAAGATGTGCTCTCTTTGTCACTTTCACATTATAAAGTACATCTTATTTCTCACAAATCAACATTGGTATTCCTTGTTTTTACTCTTACTCCCAAAAGATTGGGAAATGTTTGCTTTGTTCTAGTGTGTGTAGATTTGATGATGATTGAAGCATGTCAAAGATGATGCTCCACAATAAGCTCCTTAATTCTCAAGGATATCATGAGCAAAAATGTGATGAAGACGTATTCGAGGACTTTAAATACTTAACCTCTCCATTTGTCTTATCATTTTGGTTGATCACGAGTGACCTCTCTATCATCATTCTCATTGAAGCACTCTAGCAAGGGAGTAAGTATGTTTTGATAGTAGGTAAAATTTTCTAGAAAGATTCAAATGTGTTTTGATCTTTCTTTGAAAATCTCTCTTTTACCTCTCTCGCTTTGTTTTATTGTTCTCTCTAATTGTTTGTATAGCCTTTATGTGATTATTGTTTGTGTTCATCTTTTCATCCTTTGCATGCTATCTTCTTTTTGTGTTGTATTTTGCATGTTTGCTTGTTTTACAATTTTGATTGTGTACTTGCTCTTGTTTTGGATGATCTTTGATGATCTTTCTATCACATCTCTATCAATTTGATTATATATGTGCATTCATAAATATTGTTCTTTTGAATCGATTCATCTTTTATTTTCATCAAATTGAATCGATTCACTATGAATCAATTCATTAAATAGATGAATCGATTCAAGTTCGTAAAAAACACTGTTAGTGCAGCTTCAGGTTCTTCACACAACTATTACCCTTTTCTTTGTTCCCTCTCCTGCCACTCTACCCTATACACTCCTAAACCTCACAAAAATATCTAACCTAACCTCTTTCACCTCTCACAACTATCATCAATCTTCTTTAAATTCAACATTTATCATAGCTACTATTAACTCTTCTCCATGGGTCCAAGAAAAGATACATCAACAAGAGGGGCTACTAATTCAAAAAGAGGAAAAGGTAGAGCTCCTCCTCCTTCCACTCAACTAGATAAACAAGTTGGGGTTTTGGTTCAAGATTTGCTACTTGATGAAGATTATGACAGGTACATTGAAAAATTTCAGTCTAAGAAATATGTTTCTCCTCAATTTTTTTGCTCATTATGGGATATAAAATCTATGGTTTTGATTTTCATGAGTTGCTTATCTTTCAAAATTTGGGTTCATTTGTTGAATTAAAGAAAGGGTATGATGAATCCTAAATTAAGGCATTTTATTGCAATGCACAAAGACAAGATGGTGTTAGTTTTGAATCTTTAAAAAATGTTCGGGTTTCACTCAATCCAGAAAAATGGGAATCTCTTGTTGACCTAGATTATAATGGGGTTGACATAGAAGTTAACGACACTTTCACTAACTATAACAAAATAGACTTTGTGAAAAGTGTGTCAAAAACCGGGTTTGGAGAATTGAGCTTTTCAAACTTTAGCCCTCTACAGTTGAAATGTGCAGATAGGATGTTACATTGGGTTGTGGTTAAGATCATTATGAGTAAGCAACACAATTATGGTAGAATTGATGACTACGATCTCAGCATTATGTGGTTGTTGAAAAACAAAATCAAAGTGAACTGGCCTCTTTTCTTCTCAAACCGCATGATCTCCTACAAGAATGATAGTAAGAAGAAACTCCCATATCCTTCATTTGTTAGTTGTCTACTTAGATCTGACCATGTTACAAGTGTTGATACCGTACTCACTAAACATAGTGAGGTTAGTGTGTTGGATGCAAAAGCGGTTCAAAACATGCATTATGTTAAGGATTCGAAAGGAAATTGGTACTGTGATGATAATGGTGTTTGGTACTATGACTTTACCGTTGTGGTTGAAGGGACAGAACCGGAGTTAGTTAAGGAAAAGAAGAAAAACATGGAAAGAGAGGATTACAATATTGAGAATGATGTAGAGATGGAAGATGGTGAAGAAACTAGTGATGATGAAGTGGATCTAGACTATGATCCCGAAAATGATAACTATCCTGTTGACAATCAAAATCATTCAAGCATATCCCTTAGGGAAGTCTTGTCAAAATTAAAGGACTTTAAGAAGTACATGTCTCAAAAGTTTGATGCCCAAGACTTACAGTTCAAAGATATCAACAAAAGGTTTGATGCTCAAGACTTGAAGTTTAACGATATCAATACAAGACTTGACTCTCAAAATGCTTCCATTCAAGAAATGCGGGGGTCTGTTCAAAAGTGGAACGATCTTGGTGTATGTTCTGATATCTTCTTTGCCTCTCTTTGCCCTGACCAAGATGGAAATGATGGAACAACCAACCCAACCGAACCAGTAGCTTAGTAATTTTTTTTTCTTTTTGCATACTCCCTTTTTGAAGTTGTCAAAGGGGGAGATATATTGATGGCACCTATTATTCATGCACATATTATTCATGCATCTGTTATTCATGCTAGTACTTTAGTTCTTATGTATACGTTTATGGCTAAGTATCTATGACCTTGCTAGTACTTGCATTTATGCTCACTCATGTTTGTTTACGTTTATAGCTTAATGTGCTCACTCATGTTGGTTGCTTAGTTCCTATCTTATGAGTAATGTGTCGTGGAAAGACACATATGCATATTGTCTATATGTCCCATATGCTAAGTTTCAGAGGGAGCAACTAATCATCAACATGGTGTTTTGACATCATCAAAAATGAGGAGATTGAAGCCTCTAGCTATAGTTTTGATGATGTTTGATCTTTGTGTCTTTTAAGTGTTTTAGGTTAGATCATGTTTGTCTAGCTTTTCATTATGATTAGACTATGTTAAAGCACCCTAGTGAGCATCTTGTAATTGATCAATCTTGGTATCCTTTCATTTGTGTCTTGTGTCTGCATCAATCGACTCATTTCTGTTTGAATCGACTCAAAAAAATTTCTGGCTTTGTGTGAATCGATTCACACTGTAGATGAATCAATTCATGTTTGAATCGTATCATTTCCTCCTGAGTCGTATCATAAAACTTTCTGACTCTCTCTATATCGATTCAATATTACCGTGAATCGATTCAAACATCCTTCTGGGCCGCTTGAATCATTTCATACATCTCTTGACTTGCATCAATCTTCATATATTTTCCTTTACCTGGATTTAGTCTTTCTACAATCTGAATCGATTCAATGAGTAAATGAATCGATTCAATCAGTTGTTATTAGTGCGAAAATTTTGTCTTTTTACCCTTACTATATAAACACTTCTCCTTCTCTTTTTTAAAGTATTGAATCATTTGCATCTATTCTTTCTAGGTCTCAAAAACTCATTGCCCATACATTATTTAAGATTAAACACCTTTTCTTAGAATCACTTTGTCTTTGAGTGTGTAGATTCTCTAGGGTGCTAGTAGGGATTGTAAGTTGCTTCTCTCAAGAAGATTGATTAGGTTTAATCAAGGCTTCAAAGGAAGTGAATAATCTCATTCCACCTCCAAAGGACTTGGGGGTCTTTCTAACCGTTTTTGAATTCGAAGGGGGTTCGTTTATCGAACGTAGCATTGAAGACTTGAGTGAAGAGATCGAAGGAGTGCACGGGTAATTCAAGGATCCGAAGATTCAAGGAGCATCAAATTGAAGGGCTTCTTGAAGTTTGGGGGAGTTTGTTTTACATAGGAGTTGAAGAATTAGGGCTTTAATTTGAAGGAACTTTTGTAAACATTGTAATCAACTTTTCATACATAGTGGATGAGCTTGGTGAAGGCGTACTTCATCAAGTAGAGTAGACGTAGCCGTTAGCAAGGACGAAAAAGGGTGAACTACTATAAACACCGGTGTTCTCTCTCTCTCTCTCTCTCTCTCTCTCTCTCTCTCTCTCTCTCTCTCTCTCTCTATATATATATATATATATATATATATAACCTTTTACATTTTGATATTGCATGTGATTGATTGAAGAATTGATAGTTTAATTGCTAGTGTTGATCTAAGTTGTTTTAATTCAAATTGACCAACTCATTGAATTGAGTTTGAACACTTTACTTAGATCAATTGATTGCAACATCAATTCAATTATTCAAATGAGTTGGGTATTCACCTAGCCATATAGTTCAACAGTATGAACAATGAGGTTTAAAGGCTATTGAGAGAATAGATGCAACTGATTCAAATGAGTTGGGTGTTATGAGAAAGTGAGTATATATAGAAGAGGGTGGCAAATGCAACTTTTCGTCCAAAAACAACTAGGTGAATCGATTCACTAAATGGGTGAATCGATTCGAACAGCTAAAAGACAAATCAGGAAGTAATGAAGAAACTATAAAGATTGATACGTATCATACAAGATTTTAAGTTGATTCATGATTGATATGATTCAAAATAGATAGAAACAATTCACCCCAAGTCAGAGACTTTACAGAAATGAATCGATTCAAACGTTCAGAAAACAGTTTTGTCAGCTGAATTTAAGTTACTTGGGACACAGGCAAGGCATGGTAAGGAGAAAACACAGGGATGAAGATGAACCAGTTATGCTAGGTGCTTTAACAAAAAACTAATCTAAATTAACCAAAGTAAAAACAACTTAACATACATAATACATATACATCAAGACATCATCAAAACAAAACTTTGGACACAAGCAAGCTTCATTATCATCAATAATCATGAATCCTACGAAAGACGAACCCAATTTCGACAGAAGAAAGACCGTAAAAGTGAGAGTTAAACATATGTTGAGCCACATCGTAGGTCTTTACTCTCTTTATCATGTTTTTGGCATTGATTGCGGTTTCACTATACACTTGCTTGTTCAATTAGATCGGATCTATTTTCGTTGTTTGACCGTTTAGTTGTTCATTGTCATTGATAATTGTTCCATACTTTTTAGATTTATTGATGTGAAATATGATTTCCAAATTCACAAACATAATTAATTTTGTAAACTTGTTTATTTCTAATAGGAACAAGACTATACAACTCGTTCCAAATTCACAACTTTATTGGCCCTCTCAATTTCTCTTTATGCTGAAAATTACATTCTGTGAGTTATCTAGTCAAGGTCTTAAAACTAAAAAAGATACCCTTCCGGAGTTATCTTCCGAATATTTTTGAGAGGCCCGGGAGACATTACTTGGGGCCCAAAAAGAAATTCTTCATGTATTATTCTACCTCAATACTTGAATTGCAGCGTGCAGAGCTTGAAGTCCAATTGTAGTTTCTCATCAGCATGGGCCTTCCCGAATTTTGTTCCATATAAATAGTGTTTTCTCCATTTAATTTGCCTTGAAAATTGCTTTTCCCCATTTATTTTTACTCATTCCCTTCCCAAACTACCCAAAATATTCTCAACGCGAGTTAACTCGCGTCAAAAGTCAGTGTGAGTTAAGTCACGTTGCGATCCATTTCTCTTTTAGGCCATCACCTGTACCTCCACACTTCAAACACACTTCCTTCCCTCTTCACCTCCAAAAACTGAATGTGCAAAAATTTGGTGCAAAAGCTTGAGCTCAAATCAATAGAAAACATCAGGAAGCAAGTTTCTACGCTCATCAAACGTAAAAAATCAGGTAATGTATCATCTAACACCTTTATGTAACGACCCGATTTAAGATTTTATTTATTTAATTGTTTTATTTATTATTTAATTGTTTGGTATGTTATAATTATTGGTTATTTGGTTTTTAGAGATATTGAGGGTATTTTAGTACTTTTGGGTGTGGAGTTATTTTTAAGAGAATAGTAGTAACTTGGAGTAATGAATAGAATAGTGGTGTGTGCGTAATATTGGGGGTTTTAATGAAGTAATTGTGTAGTAACATTTCATGAGTGGTAGAAAATTACTAAGCCCATTAGTGAATTTGGCTAAGCCCATGAGTATATAAGAGAATAGTCTTTGTAAAAATTAGGGTTTAGAGCTCATTTGTTCATTTTGAGAAAAGAGACATAGAGAGAAAGAGGTAGAAGTGGAGATTCAAGAGAAAGGTTGATCTAGCTTGGGGGAAAGCTCAAGAGGGAGATTAGAGTGAAGATTTAAGTTGCTTTTGAAGATTAAGGTAAGAGGAAAAGTTTATATTTACCATTAAGTGATTATGAGGGATAGAGTAGTTATGGGTCATGTTTGATTAAGTGATTTTCATGAATTTGATGATATGATTAAGTGATTTTCGTGTTATTTGATTATGGGTATGTTGAACTTTGTGAAATTAAGTTGTTTCTGTGTTTAAGTTATTGTATGAGGTTATAGAATAAGTTGTTTTTGAAGTTTTAGCTTTAATGAGTGAGAATCATGATTTTGTTGATGATTATTGTTCAAAACATGTCCTTAATTCTTGATATATGATTGGGTATGTTTGTATATCGAAATCTATACAAGTGATTGTGTTAAAATTGATTTTTGGATGAAATTGTGGGTTTTTATGAATTTTGGAAAATTGATGTTGATTTCATGAATTTGAAGATTGAACCCGTGTTTTGAAATGTTTTAAAAATTGTTTTAAACTATGTTAACATTGGATAAAATTTGTAAAACTATTTTGGGTCAAATGGGATCAAAAATAGGATTTTTGGGGAAATTTTTTAGGGTTTCTCGAGAGGGAACCAAAGATTTTGAGTTCCCACGAACAAGGTGCTCGCTTGGCGAGTAGATGTTGCGCCATGGCGAGCGAGTGTTGAACAACACTCGTTGTTTTGCACTTTTTGACCTTTTGGGGTGTTTTCGAACATCCCCAAGTGTTCCTTATATGTTGTTTTGATGAATTAAGTCTATGTAATCATGTTTACTTGATATTGATTCAATTTTGTTGAATTGAGACGAACTTCGAACTTATATGAACATGAATTTTGGAATGGAATCAAAGTAAGGTGTTTCTCAAATGAAATGATGCTTGAAGGTGAGAAAAACACAAGAAGGGGGTTGAATTGTGTTAACTTTTTCTTCTTATCAAACTAAGTTCAAAGATCTAATGCAGCGGATAAAGTAAAGATAGATAGATATATATATATAGAGAGAGAGAGAGAGAGAGTAACACCCCTACTAGAATTACCTAGGATATCTAACATGTGTGTTAAACTTGGCATTTGATACATTAAAATTACAATAATAAAAATTTCCTCTGAATAAGATATAGAAATTATTGTCTGATACCTCTGAAAAAATTACCACTGACGTAAACTTTATGTGGTCCGGCGATTTTTGCTTCTTGATCACGAACCATTCTAACGTCTAGTAACCTGAATATCTGAAATAAATAAAAAGGATTGGGGTGAGACATGATGTCTCAGCGAGTTCCACCTATCCTAGGCTATAGGCAATCTCAGGGAACCTAGGATCACCATCTGTTCTAAACTCAACTCATTTCGGGTTTATACAGTCTTTATCATACATAACTGAATGATTGGGGATAACTAGGATCGCTACCTAGAATACTATCATGATTCTATCATAATTTCATATTCTTATTCATACACATAATCATAATCATAATCAGATTCATAATCATAATTCTTAACTTAAAATTCATGTCATTAATTATACAGTTCACTATGTCCATATAGACCGCATTATCTCTTCGTTGTGTCAAACGGTGTTTTTTTTTTTTTTTTTTCATTTTTTTTTATTATTCGTATCTCATAGGCTACATTATCTCTTCGTCATAGCAAACAGAGTTTTCGCACTTGTTACTATGAGCCGTACCTCATAGGCTGCATTATCTCTTCGTTGTAGCAAACAGAGTTTTCCCATTTGTTACTATGAGTCGTACCTCATAGGCTACATTATCTCTTCGTTGTAGCAAACAGAGTTTTCGCATTTGTTACTATGCGCCATACCTCATAGGCTACATTATTTCTTCGTTGTAGCAAACGAGGTTTTCGCATTTGTTTTTATTTTATTTTTCTATGAGCATGTTACTTTTTATTTTTATTTTTTATGAGCATGTTAATCATTTTAATTTTTCTTTCAAATCATTTCTACGAGTATATACAGCAACTACCTTGCTTAGTATTTTATTGCTAGAACCCATTTATATGATCAACACTTTCATAACATTGATATCATATAAAATTTCATTCACATTATCATGACTTTGCATAACCATTAAAACCTCGTATGACCATTAAAACCTCGTTTGTACCGAGTAAAAGTAAATAACAGAATTAAAATGACATGGTTCAAACTACCCAAAGGGAAAGTTAACTAACTAAGGAACTCACCGTAATTCATTCCTGGAAATTGCAAGCAGCTTATCCACAATTTGCAGCTTCTTCTATCTTCAAAACTTCATAATCACTTTTCCAAAATAGCTTATGTCTTATCTCATAGGTCTTGCCCTTTCTGAAACAACTCAACCCACTTGTGACATACTCTTACTTAATGAACCAGCATATACAAAAATTCTAATTTGAATCCCTGCACCAGAAGTTCATTATTTGGCCATTTAAGCACTTCCAAAACAGCTTAATTATAATTTAAGCACTTTTTTCATTACTAGGACAGCTTATAATTTTACCATTACTCATATACCAGTTTAACATATCTCTCCTAAGCTGTTCATCGCAAAATAATATCTGAAACAGCTCAAATTCCAAGTTAAGCTCTTATTCAAACAACTTAACTAGCAACTTATGACTTCTATCAAATTAATTTCGACCCAACCTTTAACACAGAAGTTACAACATGTATACTCAGCCCTATGAACCACTTATACAGCAGTTTAAATTCACAACTTAGTCATTTAAGGCATTTTGCTCAAAACAGCTTAACTGACAACTTATGACCTCTAAAGCATTGAATTTCAATTCAAATTTTTCAGAAACAAAGAATACATGTATACACATCTCTTAACCCATTTCTACATCAATCCTAACATGTTAACTTCAAAAATTCAATGATGGAAGCTTTTGGAACAACTTATGGCTTTTAGCTTCTAACTTTTCATTCCAAATAGCAACAACAATAATACTAATGCTACTAACAGCCCTTACCTCAAACTCCTTGCCAAGCCAAACCCTAGCTCTTGGTGTCTTGCTCCAATCTTGCTCAACTTGCCTCTAAAGCTCAAATTACCACACCAAGCTCCAATTTCCTTTACATAATCACCAATTCCATTCTAGCTTCTTCAATCCATGCTAAGGGTTACTTGAATGAATTTCTTAAAAGAGGAAAATGGAAGAATCAAGTTGCTTAAAGGACCCATGTCTTCCAAATATCAAGAAAACACTAAGGCATGATGATTTTCATGAAAAATGATGACTTTGGTGGGTTAGGTGAGAAGGTAGAGGGAGGACGTGAGTTAGAGGGAAAGAGAGGAGAAAAATCTGATTTTTGGGTGAAAGAAAGTTTTAGAAAAGTGTAGAAAAATCATACTTTTTGTCTTATATACATCCCTTAAGGGAAATGACAATTTTTCCCTTTTCTACATTATTCTTTAACTTAGTTTATCCGACAAAATGGCATAAAAAAATTTAAGCGGAATATTACCTTCTCTGTAGTCCATTGAAATAATATGATTTAGTCCAGAAAGTCTTATGCACAATTACCATTTTTCCCTTGTCTTAAAAAATTCCAAGTATAAAATAATTGATACTTGATATTTTTTTTTCTTTTTTACATGCGGGGTATTGCACTCTACCCCCTTAAAGAAATTTCGTCCTCGAAATTTTAGGGATTTACTTGCTAATAAGCAAAAAAATTCCTCTATACTTCCAAGTTTAGACTCCAACATACGTCCGTTACTAACTGATTCTTTCTGACCGACTAAATTATCGGATTTCCCTTGTTACATAAAGCCTCCTAACTACATCACCATGAACACAACTGACTTGAATTGATAGGTCAAAACTGATTTTAGGACATGTTTTCCAATCTCATAGGTTGAAAAGATTCGATAATAACTTCCTTAATTGTAAATTTTGTTATGTGAAACGGTATTGTTTCCTTGAGGTGATAATTGTTGATGATGATTTTGGCGATGACCCCTTTTGTTGAATTATGACTTGTTGATTGTATGGATGTAAATACTTGATAATGCAAATGAAGATTTTGGTGAAGACTGTAATTGTCGGTGTTTATTACGTTAGTTGGTGAAAATATTATATGATGGTGAAAATTATATAATATAGAATTAGTGACTTGTGCATTGTCGAGTCTTTACTTGAAAGTTCATGCATTCATAGTCATGTTGAGGTGTTTATGAAGAATTTAATTGCCGGTGTTTGTTACATTGCTTCTGCATAACGTAATTGCCGGTATTTGTTACGTTGGTGGATTCATAAAGTAAAATTATCTCCGGAATCCAATTGGTACCACATGAATCTAGAAGAGTCTAGAACATTGCATGCATTGAGATTGGTGAAATTGTGTCATACTTGACTATGTGATTTGGTAATTATGTGCATTGGTGAAATTTGGTGAATTATATGAATATGTGATTGGTGAATTATGTCACTTGGTGATTTATGTGATTGGTGAATAATGTGAATTTGTGTGGAGATGTGTACATGATGATGTTTGTTGTTTTTAGTGATGCTTGTATACTTGGTGATTTTATTTGATGATAGTTATTTTGATGATAGTAATGAAGTGTGAATCATATGTATTTAACTTGGTGATTTCTTTGGTGACGATGATTACCTTGCCTATACTTTGAAATGATGAATTGTATTTGTTGAGTTGATTAGGCAAGAGTTTATGTGATCTATATGATTGATGTGAATTAGATGAATTATATTCATTATGTGAAATATGTGTTTTATGTAAAATGAGTGAAGTTGCATGTGTGATTATATTTTCAAAATGATGAGATTGATGTATTTTGATGATTAAGCTAAATAAAGAATGAGGTGACAAATTCTTATAATGATTGACGTTGTTAAGGTAATGAGCTTAGGATTGATGATTCGATTAAATAATGAATATGCTTGTTATGCTAGGATAGAACTATGATAACATGATTTGTATTGAATTGGAGGTAATATTCATGTGATGTAAGTATTCTATGAGTGATGATTATGTATATGTGCTATGCTTGAAATCCTTGAATGCTTTTACTTGATTATGTATATTATGTGGAATATTATCTAACCCATGGTGGTCGTTTGGTTGACCGCCTGCCTATTTGTATGAATGGGTAGACGGTGTGCATGATTAAGTTGCTTTACTAGTAAGTTGCTTGAGTATAGCGTGGAGATACCTCCTTTCTTTTGCTCGAGTCTAGATAGGCTCTGATTAGGGTGTCGGGAATTTATGTTTATTGACATTAACTGTTGTTGAATTTTATTTTTGGAGATTATGCCTATGTATTTTGTAGTTTGAATTATGATGTTGAGATTTATTACTCATATATTTCGAGGATTGTTTCATGTTGATGAGATATTATATATGATGATTGTCTTCCGTTGCAATTTTTTATGAAAACCAGATTATGCATGTTTTGAAAAAATGTAGACGTAACATCTAAACTCTTTGATTTATTTGATTAATTGCATGATTATTGCATATGGGATTTAGGGTGTTACAAGGTGCACAAGAGGTCATTTGTTTCCTTGAATGTGGAAGATTATGGGTTAATGAGCCTTTATGTGTTGGGCCTGAAATATGGGCTTCATCCAAGTCTTTAACAGTTGCCCCATGCCCTTACTATCTTAATGACCTAAGGATATCTTAGGATATAACAAGTTTGAAGGCAGTCCATGAGTATGGTCAGAAGGCAGTTAAGGAGGTGTACATGCATGTTCTTAAAGGCCGAGTGTTATGAGTAAGAGTATTTGGTATTAAATGTGTGAAGAATTTAAGCATTGACTTCTGCATTAATTTCTTACATGTGTCCCACATGTGCTCCGGGTGGAGGGAAACACACCTAGGCCACTTGAGATATGTTTCAATTTTGACGAGTTAGATTGTTACTTGCATATTCATATTTCAATAGATCTCAACTGTTGGTTTATCTTTCAAACGACACTATAAGGTAGGAGTTTACGAGTCTTATAATTTTTTTTTGAAACCTCATTGTTGACTTTCCCCTTTATTTAGCAATTATATTTTGCAAATGCTTCATCTTTCCTATGATAATCTACCCAGAAAATCCATAATTCTAAGCCTTTGCATTTGGAGCTCTAGAGTTTCATATCGTTAAACACTCTCCTCAACCAGTTGATCATCTTTTAAACGTAAATGTATTCCATTTGTCTTTCTCTATGTTTTTACTATTTGTTGGTGTTAGCCTTGCAAAAGGATAACTTAGGGAACCCATAAAATCTAAGAAACCAAAAATTACCTTTGAATGTCGAAGGTTCTGATGAAACCCCATTAGTGATAAACTTCATGGTGAGAGTGAACCTTTTCCATACCAAATTGTAATTATCAGATAGGGACAAGATTTCCTTTTGGTAAAATTATATTGGAATCTCTAACTATTATTTCTGATCTTACCAATAACCCATCATTTTTGTGACTTGAAAAGAGTTTAAAGATTCACTTTAGATGACCTTATAGTGAGGGTGAGATTAGATAGTGGTTGGGGGAAAGTTCTAGGTGCTAGGATCATGGTTTTTGTAACACCCCTATTTTCCTATTTTTAATTAATTCGTTTATGTTTAATAGATCTGGTGATATTGATTAATATGATGATGATATTTTGTTTAAGAATTATTATGCTTACGTGAGATTAGAATTATGATGATGAATAAAGGTTGTGTTAAGAGCTGGGATAAAAATAGTCATAACATATAGTCGGGGGTGTATAGCATAAGTATTAAATAAGTGGGGGAGGGAGGAAGTAAAAGAATATGAATTAGAGGTGAAAAGAGTGCTTAAAGAGCGACATGCATGAATATAAATAAAACCCTTAGAAGTTAGAAGAGAAAACATTTTTTTTCTGAAACATGAAATAGAAAGGAGAGAAGAGCAAAGGAGAGGGAAGCCTAGTTTCAACAAAGTCAAGCCAAAACCGGAGACTTTCAAAGAATACAAGGCAACATGGAATCTTTTTATTCTAGGGTATTATAATCTTAATTGTGGGGTTGTGTATTAGATTGATGGTAAGTTTTGTTATAATGAACATGATGACGATGAAGTCTCTGTGTTGAGGATTAAATTTGTTGTTGAGAGATTAAAATTCGAGAGAAATAACATAGGGTTAAGTGAACAATGTAAGTTAACAGTAAAAATAGTGGATAATCGGATAATTTAGGAAGGAATTAGGGTATGAATGATATAATAAGTTTAGGGTGATGGTTGAGGTAGGTTTTGGTGAGTTTTAAGTCAAAAACAGAATCGGAGAAGGCCCTCAAAAGAGAAATCGTAGAAAAACTATGATTTCTTGTATTTGTCAGACACACATGATTGTGCGCGTGCGTGTATCTCGGCCCTGGCACCTTGTTTTTGTGAATTTTGGGAGCACGACCGTGCGCCCTGCCCAGACTTAGGAAACTCCATTTTTATGCTTTTAAAAGATTCCTAAGATAATAAGGTCCCTAACCAATAAACTTAGATGAGAGGAGTTTTATTAAGAGTTACAATAGTGATTTCCTAAGCCATAATGATTTGAAACAAGACGAATGTCGAGATTGTTAGAGGAAAGCTAAGAGAGATGTGAAGAGTAGAGAGGGGTGATGGTAATGCAAATGAGAGTGATGAAGTTAAAATATATTGATGATTAAAATGAGGATGTTCATATTATAATAATGATGAGAATGACGACATATATATTATTATGATGATGAGAATGATGATGTGTATCTATGAAGACGATGAGAATGCAGATGGCATGTTTTTGCATTAGAGTTGGGCATGTTAGGGGAGTCTAGCATTAATATATGAATTGTTGATGATGTGTATACGTGCAATTACTTGTTGAGCATGTTCATATGCATTCATATAAAGTTGAGTCTAAGACTGATGAAGTGCATGACTAATGGAGAAGTTTAGTAACATGTCTCTGGAAAATTATTATGACGAAAGTCCAGTAACATATATCTGACAAATTATGACAACGATAGGTGTTGTACAATATTCATATAGTTCTTAGGATGAGATGTGCATTTAAATGTTGATACTTGTACTTGGTGTTTTTATGCGTGAGTTTTTGAGATGGTTGATGTATGATTTGTTTAGACGAATATAATAAATGTTGATGATCTTGTGATGACAGTATATTGTCCTTACTGTATTTTAATGTTGCGTGTGCTTTTTCCTATTATTATGTATGGAAGGATTTCTCACCCCTTTACTGTTGTTATGTTGTTTCTTTGTGGTGACTGTACTTTTGGGTACAGACACTCAGGTTGACGAAGAGTAGTTGTGGAGCGTTTTAGAAGGTGGAGATAGGAGATGTCTTTCGCTTAGTTCTTTTTATTAGTAGTTGAATAAAAAAAAATGTAGTCTCTACGAGCTCTGATTTCTTGTAACACCAGGGTTGGAGACAACCTATCAAGATATTGGATCGTCCCCTGATCATTGTGAGGTGGAGGTCCCTGACGAGGATAATAGGATTTGCAGTAAGTCTGAGGGGTGCATCCCCTTGATCATAGTGTTTGAAGGGTTTCAAACTCAAGAAGGTGGCCGACCCCATGAAGCCAAGGGAAATGATCTATAAAGCCAGGTTTTGTTGATACAAAGTTGATCATGGCCACCAAAGATAAAGAAGAAAAAACAGCAATATTTAGTTGTTTCCTGTTCTTTTAACTTCAAGATAGTTTATTTAATATGATTGTCCTCCTGACTCTTTCCTTCTTTTGCACACAATATGAGATTCTTGGAAAAAATGGTGGAGAGAAGGAAGACGTTAGGAAGGAGTACTCCTTCCCCATTTTTTTTTGTTTATGGAGTGTCTCGTAGTAAGGAGGTCGCCAGACGGTGGCAGTCGTTGTGATGGCGACAACCAATATGGTTTAAGTTTCAACTAAAGTCGTCCAAGTATCACCTGGTAAGGGTGCCCATGGAGAGTTCGTGCTAGAAAAGCTCTAATGAAGATACTTCTTGCAAGATGTCAATGGGTATCCATGGGTATGAATATTATAATACTCGTCCCCGATCCGTTGCATAAATATGATACTCGTGACTGCCCCGTACCTGCGTGGGTACCCACTACACGGGTAACCCACGGGTATTGAGGTATCCATGGGTATTCATGGGTACCCATGAATTTTTGAATTTATTTATATTTTGGTAGAAAGAATAACTTTCTTTTAATTACAAAAAAACTTCAACTTTTAAACATCGATACATAATCCATTTTAATTTCATAAATCATAAAAAAATCCATACAAAATTTACGATTCTTACATGGTGCGTTCAATTTATAAAGGAACGGAATACATGACACAAAAGAAAAGTAATCAAGACACATATAAAGAAATTACTAAACTGAGAAGTGATATATTTTTACAAGAAAAAAATCTCAGTTTCACACAAAAAAGATTAAATCATTTCCTACATAGAAATTAGAAAAAAATTAAAATATTTATGTATTCATATAAAATTAGAAAGCTCTAAAATCTAAAATAAAAAACAAATAATCGCGCTAAGAAGAAGAAGAAAAAATGAGAAGAAGAAAACCTGGTTGCACCAAAAGGGAAGAGGAAGAGAAAGTTGTGACATAAGAGAAAAGTTGTCGTATAGTCAACTAAACTAGGTTTTTTGAGACTTCAAACTCTTATATTTTAGTTTTACTTAATTTATTATCGGGCATGGGTATCTGCGGACACGAGTATCATCAAATCCGTGTTCATATCCATAAAATAATAGATAATCAAATATCTGTTTATTATACCTGTGAATACCCGTTTAACTACCATCCATGTACCCATGATAAATTTTACCCTCGGGGTGTGGGAAGCACCATTTTGTTGATGAGCCTCGATGAGTAAAAATAATATGTTGCAAGGGGGGACAAGCTTGTACTTGGCGCAAATAGCAATCCTCTCCCTCCTCAAGTTGTTTCTTCCCAAAGTTTGAAACTTGTTCATCTCCAATCCTCCAAAGACCAGGAAAGACTTTCTAGGTAGGAAGATATTGGTTTTGATGTTTTTTGTTTTTCTTTTTATACTAATAAAGAATATAGGAAGTAATTTATTTTCAAGGACTCGAAATTAATAATCCGGTCAAAAAAACAATTAATAATGTTGATTAGTGAAAGCCAAAGGTGGCTAACATTGACTATGATTTTTATTTTTTTTAAGAAGATAAGACTTTGATTTAATATTTTTTAACTACAAATAAGACTTTGATTATTACAATTTTTTTTTTAGAGAATTGCTATTTATTATGAATTCTGCCGCACACGATAAGCAAGAATAAGAATAAAGAAGAGTGTTCCTTTGCTATTCTCAAATAAGTCTCTTTTCCCTTTCTCTCTTGTCAGCCATCATCAAAACCTTAATTTCTTATTCTTTATCCATTAAGGATGGGTGATTTAGGGTCAATTTTTGACCCAAAATCACCCTCTAACTCGTTTTTCTGCTTCCCTCTTATTGAAATAAGTGATTTTCACATCTATTTCGTTTTTTATTTTGTGATTTCGTCGTCTTTGTGCGACGTTTGTTTGTTCGTCGTCTTTGTGCGGCGTTTGTTTTTCTTGTTTCTCTTAGGTATTTGATCGGTTCAATGCAGTTCCAATCAATGACTTTGGCGTCATCCACGTTGCAGATCCGGAGACATGGTTATTCCGGAGATTTAAATATAGTCATATGTGTAGGCATTTGTACTTTGCCGTTTTATGCTATTAACATGGATGTTGTGAGTCTGTTCACAGATTCATCCATTTTGTTTTTAGCGAATTTACATTATACCGATGTACTCTATCAATTTGAATGAATGAATATCATTTATTTTATCATGAAAAAAGAGTGTTCCTTTGCAATTAAAAGTCAACCATGTTAATTTTTTTTTTTGTTGCACAAGTTGGTCATTGACACCATACAAGAAGTACTTGTAAATGAAGGGTAGCATTTAGGTAACATATAAATTGGTTATATTGGTCAATCACAATGTCACAAATGACTTTTTTTCTCTCTTCCGTAAAGATTGTGACATTATGATTGACCAATGTCATTAATGTCATCAATTTTTTTTTTGGTACAATTAATGTCATCAATTTTATGTGAGTGACATACATATCATAAAAAAATATGTTATGCGCTCGTCAGTTTTGTGGATTCCCGTTTTCGTAAAGAATCATCATTACCATTTTTTTGTTGAGAAAATCATTCTCCTATCCTACCATTTTTTTTTATTACTACAGTATTATTAAGGTTAATTGATACGCCTTTGTATTTTATTAGTATTAGTATAAGTCATTTTAATATCTTTAGACATATTAAACATAATTAATTTTATATGTAAAGAGAAATTATAATGATTTTGATATGAATATATAAGAAATTACATTCTTTGAGTCGGTGCCAAACTCATTTAGTAAAATAAAAAAGATTGTACTCTTTAAGTGAGTATTAAACTCAAACTTCTTAATTCTTATCCCTTTCAAAAGCATTTAGATATCTATTTATGCATAAAATATAAAAACTGAATTCCCTATAATACATAAGAAAATGTTCTC
>Ga0228711_1005934_pt1 | contig 18409 bp, 7 predicted proteins | sample MedpolnodulmetaG_2_FD_177996 | JGI IMG/M metagenome (GOLD analysis project Ga0228711, IMG submission 177996) | Root nodule microbial communities from Medicago polymorpha collected in Santa Monica, California, United States - brown nodules | ecosystem: Host-associated > Plants > Roots > Nodule...
AATCAAGTTGAAGTTACTATTGTAAATTCTATAATGTTGAAATGGTTTTGTATAGCATGCATGTGATCCTAAATTCAAACATCATTATCTGAATTGTAAAAAAAAATATGGTTTGCAAATTCCACATACCTATTCCTTAAAAAAAATGTATATTTACAAAGATTCAATAATAGAAAACAAATTTTGCGTGACTAAAATAAAATGTGTGACTATTACTTCATGATAGAGTTCTTACCATTTTACTGTAGAGAAAATAAAATAACCTTTCATTATCATGGGGCCATTGAACTTGACTATTATCTAGAACTAATTATGGCAGGTAATTTGCACCCAAAAAAATAAAAATAAAAATTGTGACAGGTAGTGCTTGTTTCATAAAGTCAAAATTATCTTATAAACTTTATCATAGATTTCTAACCATTTTCTTTAAACCGAAGATCTTGAATATTTCAATAATTGGATAATTTATTTACACCTCTGTTTTTTCTCCATGTATCATTGTAAGTATATATTGTTAAATATAAAGCTCTCTTAACTTGATAATGATTCTGGACCACTAAGGATGTAATTGTATCACTCACTAATGAATTCAAGACATGTTGATTCTACAAACTAATAGGAGGATGGTGGGATTTAACTAATTCAACAAATAAAATATTTAATTCAAATTTTTATGACATTGTTAGTTAACCATTAAATTTGGTTTATATACATTTTACGTTGGTAAACATCAACGAAAGCTGGAATAGCTCAGTTGGTTAGAGCGTGTGGCTGTTAACCACAAGGTCGGAGGTTCAACCCCTCCTTCTAGCGTTTTTGCTTTTTTTTTTATTTTTATTTTTATTTTCGATTTATTAAAAGTATAAATATAAAAAGAAAAAAAAAACGTGGACGGCAGGATTCGAACCTGCGCGGGCAAAGCCCACATGATTTCTAGTCATGCCCGATAACCACTCCGGCACGTCCACTGTTTTGTATATTTTTCCTATCCAGTAATACTTCTATATTTATTTCTAGGGATGGCTTCACCCTTTTTACATACTACCTTTGTCCCTAATTATAAGATCATTTTGTTATTTCCAACTACATTAATTATTTCTTTACATACATGCCCCTATTTATTATACATCTTTTTCGTCAATTAACAATAAATAGCATATGGAAAACATAAACTAACTCTCTCTCTTAATGATAAAATTGTAAAAACAATAGTGATTACAAACAACTTTAATACAAATATTCACTTTCTTAATTCTCGTGATTTTAGCAAAAGGGTCCTATAATTAGGGACGGAGGTAGTACTTTGTATATAGTATTTCATCTAAAACATACTTCATTGGATTGATCCGTTAGTAAATTTTTTTAATTTAAGATAATCACAATTTGATGAAGTATATGCATCTCTAAAAAACATTCTTCAATTGGTATCATCTAAAAAACATTCTTCAACTTATAATTGGTGTCATTATAGTCAAATTACTTTGTGTTATTTTTTAGGTTTTTGATGAGCAAACCCTTAACTTTAAAAGGTTTACATGTGTTAATATATATATATATATATTAAAACAACGATTTGAGAGTGTGTTGAGGCACTTTTCATGTATCTATTATTTTTATATTTGTACGGTTCTTGTAATTGTCACTTATTCGTGAATATATTTTTTGACAACATATATACATGGTTCGTTAAAGAATATTAAGATTGGAATTGTCTCTTCGTTCCTAAGGGAAAATGGATGTGGTCTTTCAATGTGTTCAGTTTTAAACCAAGTTTTTTCCTATTTCCTACTAGCTTTAATCATGCATGTGTTGTTGGGTTAAGATATATGTTTGTAAAATTTGTTAATAATTAACATTGATTATTTTTTTGGACAAATGATAATTAGCATTTATATAATAGTGTTAAATATAATAAATCTGCAAACATTATTTTAAGGATAAACCAATCATTCCTAAATTATTGAAGATTTATATTATTTTTTTGCAATAAAATTTTGGGTGAAGATTGATTTCCCTGTTTTCATTGACAAATTGCATACGGGATAAATATTTTCACTTATCAACTAACTAAAATATGATCATTTTTGTCTGGTTCTTAATATAAGAATTATTTTTAACAAAATTGTTTTAAAACCCATTTTTTAAAACCTTGGTTATAGTATCGAACTTATATACTCCAATAACACAATTGCGAACCCGTGCAAATTGACAATTAACATGGTGTATAGGAAGAGTCATGAAAAAAGGGTAAAGAAAGACAAAAGATATAGTTGGGAAATAAAGAGATACGTTATAGTGAAAAAGTGTGAGATAGAAAAAACCATGGAGAAAGAGGGAGAAAGATAAGAAAGAGGTGATATAGGGTAGAAAGAGACACGAGAAGGAAAAAAAAAGATAGGGAGAGAAGAGATATAGATTAAGTAGCTTAATTGATTCAAGTTAAAGGGTTAAATGACTAGACTTGAAACCTTAACAAAGGAGAAAAAACACTAATACAACAATTAACATACTGTCATTTGTGAGAATGGAAAGATAATCACATCTATACATTTTTTTTCTTCAGATAAATATTATATCATATGGTTTAAAATCTTCGTAGTTAACACTAAACAAAATAGTGTTACAAAAAATGTTGAAAAGTAGTGTTGCAAAACAATGATGATCACTTAAATATGTCTACTGAATGTAATGAAGGTTAATCATACAAACACGAACTTAGGTGCATTATGCATAACTTCTTCAGATGCCACAATGGAAGGCTGTTCTTTTTTTTTGGGGATCTGATAATAAAGCAAGGTTAGGTTTTTGGAAAGTCTACCATTTGTCGGCTATGGAGAGTTCTTGTTGTTTTAGAAGTTGTTATTAGTATAATTATTATTTTCTTAATTGACTTTTCTTTATTTTTTTTTAATTTATAAATTGAGTAATTATGACGCCGTGTTTTTGAAAAAAGCGTGTACGCAATCATAACACCGCCGTTTCAGTTTCAGATGGAATGTTGAATGCTTCAAAACCCTCGAAAAAAGATTACAACACTTGGTTTCCTTTCTAGATTTTTCATCTCTATCGGCTTACCTCTCCAAGTTCCTTTAATACTATTTTGATTTTATTGGTGTTTTTATGAAAATTTGATATTGTTGTTAATGTGTTCTAAAAGTTAAATAATAAAATATAATTACGTATTTATTTCTTATTTCAGTTTATTCTATCTAGCATTCTTTTTGTCAAAATTTGTTCAAACAACCTTACTGCTTTGTTTTGGTTGGTTAGTGGTGGTGTTAAACTAAATTATTTTAAATAACATGACATTGTATGTTTAAAAATGAAACAGTGTGGAACTTATTATTGAAATTCATTTTAGACATAGTGTGAAGCTTATAAACATTTCATTTTCAAGAAATTCATTTTATGTTTTCTTTCAAAAAAGAATTTGTTTTATGTGTGTAATATACTCTCAATTTTACTTCAAATTTAAAACAATTTGTGATATATTGCAGTATGAAATATTTATATTTAATTTTATTTAAAAATAATTTTCTTCATGGATTGCACGGGTTTCCTGTTTACACACTAGTTACTTAATAACAACCAACCTCATTTGTGATATTATAAAAATAGTGTTTCTAGAAACACAAATATGAGAATGTGTTGCAAGACTTATTGGATGCATTACCGATTTGCGGTTGAAAATACTTTAAAGAAATTATGTTACTTTGTTTAAAATGTATATCGCGTTTTGTTTTAAAAAAAATAAAAATGTAAATTGCGTTTTGTTTTTTAAAAAAAAAAATGTATTTTATGTGTTCTACAAATCAATATGCAAATATTTATACTTCTTTTTTTTTTATCAAAATACTTGTAGTTAATAATGGTTTTATTTTAACAGTTTAATATCAATAATCTAGAAATATACCACATTACTACGTCAAATAAATAACAAAATCACCAAACAATCAACTTATTTGGAGATTAAAAATACTTTTTTTCTGTCAAACTTATAAGCATATTGATTGTTGTAAATATATTATTTCTTTAAATTAATTTCATTGCTTCTAACATTTTATTTTTTATCCGTACATATGTATGGGTATTCAACGTATGTTGCTTCCATTGAGTTTTAAACAAACTTTAGTCATAAACTATTATTTTTTATCTGAATGATATTGGTTAACACACTATAATTATTTTGTCCAATCAATTACAAGGTCTAATCATATTCCATATTTGTGGGTGTAACTCACTAATATATACATTTCTATTTGTAACTAGTTAATATATAGTTATTTTTTAAAACACATAGAACATACACCAATATTTTTAGAAACCGATTTATGGTTCTTAGTTGTATACATGACAAACACAAAATATGAAGATTATTAGTGTATATAATCATCTCTTATCCATTTCCCTTACAATAAAATCTAAAGAGCAATTGTTTTGTAAATATATAACTTTTTAAATGGAGACCATTAGTGTATATCTTTTTAAATGGAGACTGTTGGATCATAGAGGGATGTATTCTTCAATTTAAACCCTAATTTTTTCAATTGTCTAATATTCTACATGCAGGAGGGGAAGAGAATGAGAATGTAAATAAGGAACCCCACTTGTTTGATTTTATGAAGCTGTTGATGCTTCAACCTACTAATGTCCTTTGAATCCAAGCTTCTTCGACCACTTTCTTTTTATTTAAATGAGTGGCTGATAGGTGATGATTTGTAAGTGCTTTCAAGATGAAATGAAGGAGACTCTAAACCCTTCTTGCTTTCTCTATGGATAGTTAATGATTAAAAAAATAACATAAATTATGGAGATTTGTGAAGAAAAATAAAAGAGAGAGATATCAGTTTAAAAAACAATCTAAGAACGAACTGTACCATTTTTTCCTTTCTATACAAACGACGACGGATGGTGTGGGTGGATTGAATTTTCGAGCGTTCCGTGAAGAAAAATAAAAGTTATTATTGTATATAATCATCTCTTACTCATTTCTCTTGCAATAAAATATGCAGAACAAGATTTGTTGATGAGCTAAAATTGTTAAAAATATAACTCCCGTATTAGTGCACACACCTAAAATTTTCAAATATTGTGTATATGGATTGCAATTATATATATCAAGATTTGTTAATGAGTTGTCTTTCTTAATTTCAGATTCTCAATTATTCCAACCATGTGTACCCTCTGTCGTTTCTTGGTCTTTCTTGCGACCCTATTTTGTACATTTTACGATATCTTTGTGCTAACTGTTGTATCCGCTAACCGTAAGCAACAAGTTTCTAGCCTCTGAGAAACTCACTGCAGGATTGAACATTACACTCTCTGTCTCAAACTCCAATAACTATATGAAAGTATCATACGAAGACACGCTCACTGTTGAGATATTTTACTAGGTAACAACGAGCCTATTCTTGGCACATCATGTGTGCAATCTTTCAATAGCAGTGTGACTGAGATGAGATTGATGATAGACGGGAGTATGCCACTTCGCGCAGTGATCAACATTGATTAGAGCCGTCGAGAACATTGAATAGTCGAATTTGGGTTTAATGTAGTCTTTTCAATAAGGTTAAAAAATTATCTCTTCAATTCTAACTGAAAATCTGTGAGTGTTGATTGCTACCCTCTCATGTTTGTAATTTTGCCAAATGTACACAACACAAACCCCGTGATTCTATTGCAAGATTTTCTTTGCACCAACACTAAGTATTAGCTAAACTTCAACCTGCACTTTTGCCCGGTTGCTTTGTTTTTTAAAAATATTTGTAGGTACATATTTACTTTAGTCAAATAATTTTTTGAAAGAATAGATTGATTATTAGTCATTTTAATATAGTCATTTTATCAACTAGTGTGAGCCTCTCAAAGCTTTCATAATAGAGAATACCTACTTCTGGATATCAATTCAATTAATAAAAAAAAAAAATCTCTTTCTTCATTTATCTATATACAAAATTAACCACTTATTTTTTTACACCTTAATTGAACACTTTAATTAACATTTTAAGCATTTGTTTTTTTAAATAAAAGGGGGAGTTGGTCAGATTTATACTTACATTATAAATAAAAACACGAGCAGTATTTTTTTTATAGGCAAAGAAGTAGGGAGGGTATCAATAGGAGACAGAAACATCCTAACTAGGTTGGCATCCAACTGTCACCTCCATCGTCTACCTCCTACTCTATATATATTATTAAAAAAAAAGGAGAAAATAATATGTACAAGAGGGGGGGACTAGGCCAAAACCATCAGAAGAAAAGAACAAACACCCTTAAACTAAGGAAATCGATAGTTCGGCAAACCCACCCCGCCATGGAAGAAATCAACCGACAAGGACTGTGGCAAAGAACCTAACCAAACAGTTCCCGTAATGGAATGCCCATAATTTGCTAATCTATCTGCACAACAATTTCCTTCGCGATAAACATAGGAGCAAAGAGCATGAATCCCCATCTGGAAACAGTTATGCCATTGGTTCCGAAGACGAAAAGGAATGATGTCAGCATTCTTAAAAGCCATGACAACATAAGTCGAATCGCACTCTATCCAAATATTGTGCTAAGAATGGGAGGTGGCATTCTCTATGGCAATGAGAATACATGTCAGCTCTGCCTCGAAAACTGTTACATCACCAAGATTACTAGCAAAAACACCAAGAAAAGTCCCTCTATGATCGCGAAAGATACCACCGCACAAAGCCAAACTAGCTTTCACAGACCCATCAGTGTTGGCTTTCACCCAACCAACAATAGGAGCTTTCCAAGTAACCGCAATAATATCCTTGTAACATCGGTAGTCAGGCAATGGCTATAATATCCTTTAAACATGAAAATTATCCAACAATAACTTATCTGACCGCAGGCATTGGCCATAAAACATATTTCCGCTAAGAGCGACCAAAGAAATTATAGTGGACTTTGTCGCATGCAAAGATACCCTATCTGAACTGAAGCAGAGTGTGTTTCTAGTTTTCCAAATAGCGTGGACGGTGTGAATAATAGCAGCCGAAAACACGTCCCTCGCCTGCAAGAAGACAATCCAGTAGCGCCCCCATAGAAGATAAATCAAAAACACAATGCAATTGATCCTCCAAACAATGCCACAAATGCGAAGCAAAATCACAATCCAAGAATAAGTGGGCATAAGTCTCAGCAGTAGCACAATAAAGAACACGAATAGAGACCAAGGTACAACCCCGGCACTGCAAGTTCTCATCAGTCGGAAGCTTACCATGCATAAAGCGCCAAAAAATAAAAGAATGCGAGGGAGGAATACATGGATGCCAAATAAGAGATGACCAAACCAAGGAGGATCATTTATATCTTTTTCAACTTAACCAAACATTATAAATTCCAATCTAGACTTGAAAATGCAACAACGTTAAAAAAGTTAAAGAAGAAATTTTCAATCATAAGGTCTATTTGTCTATTCTTTAAAAAAAAAAAGTTCTATTCATCTGAAATGAGGTCCAATTAACACCACAAACAACAAAAACACCACTAATGCAAGATCTACTTGCCACTGGCAGTAGTGGTATTATTATTTTAGTCTCACACCGTCTTCTTTTTCTATTACTCTTCCTTACATCACTAATGAAAATGAAAGAATCACATTCACATGGTAAGGTACAAGTAGTACCATGTTACTAAGTTGACAAAATGTAACCAAAACAAATCAAACAACAAACACGCCGCAGTTATCGCTAATTACAATCAATCTCACGCAACCTCATTTGCATTTTGCAATTATTACTGCCTCCTTTTTTAATGCCTTAAACAACGGAAACTATTTGCTTTGGTTACTTTACTTTATTATATAATTAATTAATTTTGTCTCTCCTGTAATCCTATAAATATCTATCTACATTTCCTAAGTGAGACACAACTAAGATTTCTTCTATTCATATTCTCTTTACTTTGCTTTGATTTTATTTTCCTCTCAAAAGCAAAGTTTCACTTTCACAACAATGGCAGCACGTTGCAATGGCTCCATCTTGGTGGTCATCTCTTTGCTTCTTTTGGTTACATTCTCTAATGTAGCTGAGGTACATTAATTAATTACAACAAAAACAATTTGCTATATGATTAATTGATTATCTAGTATACAAGTTCAATTGTTCTAATATTTCAAAACTTTGTTTTTTGTGTGATCCCTTGAACAGGCTTATGGACGTGCAAAACTTCGTCCTCAAGGTATATATATGCAATTGATGTTTTGTTAATTGTGATTTGTGTCTATAAGCAAATTTAATTAATAATTTAATTTGAAACAAAATTATGTACAATTAAAAAAGTATGAAAGTATAACTTGTTTAAAAATTGGTTTAAATGAATACTAGAGAAAATGCTAATCGATAAACCATGATGCGTGACATAGTGAGAGTCACTTACTTAATTTTGATACACATTCGCAAAGTTATTATTACTAAATAATTTTCACCACTTATTCAAGATCGGACGACTGAAATCAACAACTGCAGCACACAATAACCAAAATTTGGGATTTGGACTACAAGTGGTTATTGTGTTCTGCAGTTGTTGATTTCAGTCGTCCGATCTTGAATAAGTGGTAAAAATTATTTAGTAATAATAACTTCGCGAATGTGTAATGTGAACCAAACAACTTCAAATCAATAGCGCGTGTAACTATGAGATTTTTTTGTTAATGTTAATTTCTTTGTTGATTTGCTAATAGTGTGAACAAATTAATGAAACAGATTGTAAACCAAGGTGTACATATCGTTGCTCTGCAACATCACACAAGAAGCCATGCATGTTTTTCTGCCAAAAATGCTGTGCTTCATGCCTATGCGTTCCTCCTGGTGTATATGGCAACAAGCAAGTTTGCCCTTGCTACAACAGCTGGAAGACACAGGAAGGAAAACCAAAATGCCCTTAAGCACCTAATTTCTTCAAACAAATCCATAATTAAACAATGTTGTCTTTATTTATTTTTTTAAATTTGGAAATGCTAATTGTTTTCATACCTATAGTGTATGAAAGGTGAGTGATTTTTTCTTTTTCAATGACACTCACATTGTATGATCTTGTCCTTTTAACCATAATATGAAGGTTGAAAGGCATTCTTAAATTTTGGTATCTAGTATTTTGTACCATGGTCCTCTCAAAAAAAATATTGTGTACCTTGGTTTTGTTTTTCAATGTTGTCTCTTATCTATACAATAAATAAAAGCAATGATGAGTTGCCCTTTGTAGTACTACAAGAGTACAAGTGAATATTTTGGGGACACCGAATATAATATCATATACCCATTAGCTATATCTCTATCTCTTATTTGCATCTCTATAAGCTTAATCTATGCTCTCTATATTTATATCTTTTGGCTATTATATACTAATCGATCAACCATACAAACCAGAAACAATTTATACATTCTCAAAGCTATGGTGGAAAAAATCTAATGTTGAGACTATGATAACATTGTGCTCTTTATTTGATCTAACGATAAATATCAACTTGACTGTCTAAGATGGAGTAGTTATTACTTCCCCATCTAAATTAAATGTCACCACTTACAACATGTAAAAAGTCATGATTTCTTTGACAATTTTAGATCGTAGTTTTCACTATCAGATTTAGGCCACAATTATGTAAACTTTTTTTATATATGAAGTTGAGGACACTATTCTACGTATTTTATGTACACATTATAGACAACATTTAAAATTTCTTCATAAATTTTTAAGTGTTGTCTATGATGTGTATATAAAATTTGAGAAATGAGTCCCTTCCCCCATGCCTTAACAAACCCGCAAAGAGTAAAAAACGTGAATTCCCCAAAAACACTGCTACTACCCCTAACCATTTGTACACTCCATACCAAATGGCACTCACGAATTTACAAGTGATAAAAAGATGGTGTTCGGGCTCCATGCTTTCATTAAGCCATACACACTAAGTTATGATTGTCAACAAAAAATCTATTTTTAATGAAAAAAAATGCTTAAACCTATAATTTTTTAAATCAAAAAAGGCTTACACTTGATGCGAGCAATGTAGAGATTATAGTAAAAATATTGTTACCAACTTTTGGGGCCTGGGGAAAGAAGGGCATCATTTACCTTGTGGGGCAAGAAAGTCATTGCTCCATATAAAAGAACTCTATGAATATCTCAAAACTCAATGGTCATGAAATTATGAGCATAATCAAAATATTCTCTTATGATTTTGTAAACTGAAATACATCTCCAATCCAACATCGTAAATAGTCTATTTTGCCATCACAGGTTATTACAAGGTTATGACGTGTCACATTACATAAAAAATTCCAGTTACAAATTATTTAACGTGTTTAGAGTCTGGTAAATTTAATGCGTTATATCTGTCGGTTCATAAAATTTCATCGATTGTTTTGACCAATTCTCTCACATTCGCTCTCAAATTAACATCTGTATCAACTATGTTTTTGGTACGTCTACTACCACGGGAAACCAACAGAGAGAGAAGAAAATAATAACCTGTTAACACAAGCCAAAAGAAGAAGAGAGAAAAAATAATCAATAACTTAAAAGCTTTTTTCCGGTATATCGAATGAATTATGTGAACTCTCTGTTATAGAGCAGTTTCGCAACTTAACAAAACAAAATTGAAAAGAACCGGAAAATTAGCTAACTCAGTTAGAGCAAATAGACAAAAAGAAGTGTTCATTAAGAAAGTACTTACCGATAATATTAAAGGGAAATGTTAACTTGTGCCCTTAAGACACAAGTTAATAAATCAAAGATGGAAATAGTTTATTGGAATGTGTATATTATATTTAATATTTAACTTTTTAATAAATTGAATGCACAAAATTTTAGAGAACATTTCTTCTTTTAGATTTCTTAACATGTGCCCTAAGGGCACAAGTTAACACATTAAAAACTTAATTTAAACATTTTTGGGTAATAAAAAATAGGGTCTTGCTAACGAGTGTCAACACTCAATTAAGAAATTATTTATTGAAAAAGTTTAATATTTCAATTTTCGATGCATTGAATACACAAGTTTCTATAAAAAAAAAAACTTATATAAAGTCCTTAAAGAGTGCCCTTAGGGCACTCGTTAACATTTTCCTAAAAAATATATATCATCAAGCCTAGGCCCGGAGACTCACTCCATCAACAAAAGTGGATATCCCAAAGGCACATCATAGAAAGTTCCTCTCCCCTTTATACACACTATCAATGTGTGTTCTTCTCGATGTAAAACTACCACTTTTTTCGATTCACACAACACTAGTTCTAAGTCCTAAAACTATTCTTCAAACTTTCAACTAATTTCATACCAAACTCATTTGGGTTGGCCTAGTGGTATTGGCTTGCTGAGGAATGTGCTCCTCCTCGAGGTCTTAGGTTTGATTCTCACCGATGTCAATTTAGATGGGCTAATTTACCTTCTTAAAAAAAAAAAACTAATTTCATACCATATGTTCCAACAAAAATAAAAATACTGGTTTAAACTTTAAACTTCGGCACGTGATAAAATACTTTCAAAAAACTATTTTTAAAGTAATACTTTTTGTTGAAAATAATTTACCAAAGCGTCATATTATTTTCAACGTCGCAGGTATGAGATTATAGCTAAAAAGTTCCTATTTGGTTCTTTGTAAAAAGTGGCTTGATTTTGTCATTTTTCAAAGTCCCTCCACCAATATATGAGGTAGGAAAGTAACCAAACTATATATCACCTTAATTAACCCCAAACAGCAATAGAACTTTGCAAGTTCAAGTATAATTTTAAGTATGTCTTCCATTACTTTTAACAGACAGTATAGTATAGTTGGTAAACAATGATATTGAATATTTGAATGCAATATATATTGGCATCACCCCTTGACAAATTTAGTTTGCTTGTATTTCAATTTACTTGCATGAAGAGAAATATGAACACTAGTAGCATTGAAGTGAAGGAACTAATCAAAGCTACCATGGCTAATTCAATTATCTGAGTTGGCCAACTCCTAGTTGACTTAAACACCAACTTCTATGGTTTTATTGATTCAGCTAGATTAGAGAAATCATATAGTTTCACATCTCAAGTTTTGATATGGTTTAGAAAATAACCACCAAACATACATAATTGCAAGATTGAAACAACAGTGTGTAACATAATAACTTTAATGTATACTACTATAAAACTCATATTCATTTCTATGTTTTCAGCAATAGAAGGTTTATTAGAAGGTGGAAACATTCAAAATGTCAATACCAAGGCTTGTTTTTGTTGCATGTATGTTTTCACTAGGTGAAATTGCCTTAGCAGCTAAGATTGTTACCTATATCTTTGGTGATTCTTTAACAGATGTTGGCAACAATAATTTTCTACAATATTCTTTGGCCAAATCTAACTTTCCTTGGTATGGAATTGACTATAGTGGTGGCCAAGCTACTGGAAGATTTACCAATGGAAGGACTATTGGTGATATCATATGTAACTTCTTAATCTCTAAGCTTTCTTTCCTTTTTCTTTTATTGAAATTTAATAAACTATGCAAGCAGAAATGTTATTGTTAAGAGATGAGTATGATATGAAATGTAAGAATAGCGTGACTTTCTCGTGTATGGTCGGCAAAAATTTGATCGGTTAACATCCTATGATTACGCATTCTTGCATTTCGTGAAGAAATCATTCGTAAAAAGTAGCAATGATGTTATGCAAGACATGTTTTGTTGGTTTAATTTCATGACATTTTGCAGCATCAAAGCTTGGAATTCAGTCACCACCAGCTTATTTGTCAGTGCCTCAAAATGTTGATGCCCTACTCAAAGGGGTAAATTATGCATCTGGTGGAGCAGGGATTCTCAATGACACAGGACTTTACTTTGTAAGCATAACATCTTCAAATACTCAAGATTCGAGTTAAAACTTTAGTGGCAAATTTGTCTAAGTTATGTTATGTCTTGTATCTCTTCAGCTTCAGAGACTGACTTTTGATGATCAAATCAAAAGTTTCAAAAAAACTAAAGTAGCAATAACAGCAAAATTGGGTGAAGATGCTGCTAACAAGCATTTCAATGAAGCCACATACTTCATTGGAATTGGTAATACTTCTTCACACTCAAAAAAGTATTCTCTTTCACAATTGTTTTGAATGTTTATGATGACTTCAATTCTACATATACCATATATAACTGTTATGTTACTGGTAAACTACATTTATGCAGGCAGCAATGATTATGTCAACAATTTCTTGCAGCCCTTCATGGCAGATGGCCAACAATATACTCATGATGAATTCATAGAGCTCTTAATATCAACCTTAGATCAACAACTTAAGGTAAACGAAAATGTAACATTCCAAGAACTGAACTAGCATCCCTAATGAGAGACCATTCATTTCAATCAATATCATGTGTTTAACTATTTACTTTGTACTAAACTTATTGAATTATACCAGAGACTCTATCAGCTAGGAGCACAAAAAATGGTTTTTCATGGACTTGGTCCACTCGGTTGTATTCCATCACAAAGAGTAAAATCCAAACGCGGCCAATGTCTAAAGCAAGTTAATGAATGGATTCAACAATTCAACTCTAAAGTGCAGAAGCTAATCATCAAACTAAACCATGGTCTTCCAAATGCAAAACTTGTCTTTGCAGACACTTATCCTTTAGTTCTCGACTTAATCGATAATCCATCTACTTATGGTAAAATTTCCACTTTAAGCCTTACATTATGCTCAAGATTATTTAATTATATTCAACAACAATGCACTCATCTCTCTATTGCTGTATTTCTACAGGTTTTAAAGTTTCAAATACATCTTGTTGCAATGTAGACACAAGCATTGGAGGTTTATGCTTACCAAACTCAAAGTTATGCAAAAACCGCAATGAATATGTATTTTGGGATGCATTTCATCCATCAGATGCAGCAAATGCTATTCTAGCAGAGAAATTCTTCTCTAGTCTTTTCTCATCAGCTCCTTCTGCAGCACCTAGCCCTTCCCCCTAATTTCTCATACATCAATTTAATAGCAATACCAAAGAATCATCTGAATACATTTGGACACAATTTAGGAATATCTGCAACACAGTCACATTGCATTTTGTAACTAATGCAGCATGTCTGAAGCATAACAATAATATATCATGTTACCATAGAGATGATGACATACTGCTAATTTCTAATACTAATACCACACTTATTATGTTTGTAATTGATGCTAGCATGATTCATGATACTACAGCTATATGGCAAGTAGAATTCAAATATAATGCTCCAATTAACGTCCGGAGTGAATGTTGAAAAGCACGATCACCTCGTGGTCGTGGTCATGGTCATAATCACAATGAAAATTTCAAAAACTTAATTTTTTTTCTTCACCAGAAGTGGAAAATAATGAAAAGGGAAAGGTTGAGAAAGTAGCAAAACTAACGAGAATATTTGTTATAACTATGGAGACAAAGGTCATTTGTTTTAGCATTCATTGAACTTTAAAAAAATCAACTCAAAAGAAATCAAGATTTGCTTATGAAGATGGTGATACGCCCAACTCGTATAGATGTATTTCATTTTAGATGCAGATGAAAAAATTGATAATCATCCGAGACGTGGAAGGAACTGTGAAGAAGTAATTTCTTTTACTTTCGTAATAATAAATTTTATGTTTAGTTGTGTTTTAAATTGACAATAACATAGAAAATTTAAAGCAAAACGAATTTATTTCCTTACCACTTCTATCTTCAACACGATGATCAAATTTTTCTCTAGAGTCCATAGGAAAATTAGCAACACCTAAAGAGTATGATCCATATTCACCATCTTCATAGCCAAAATGAGTCTTAGTACGAGACCAATGGCATTTTCACTAATGATTACGATCATGACCACAAACTTGTCTGTGGTGATTAGTTGTTTCTACTTTTTTTTTCCTTCTACTTTACCTCTTGAAATGGAGCAGAAAACTTCATAAACTTTCATTAAAATTTCATTTTATTTTTCTTAACAAAAAAAATTCAAAATATGACTCACAATATATCTTAAAGAGGTTCTTTCCACAGATGATGCTCAATTCATATAAGTGAATGTCGAAACAAACGATCACAATCAACAAGCTCGCGATCATGGTCATAATAGTAATGAAAATTTCCATAACTTATTTTTTTCACCAAAAGTGGAAAATAACGAAGTTCAAAAGAGTAGCAAAACTAACGAGAATTTAGTAAGGTTGTTGGTCTCGTATTTGTCATACATCATAAATTTATTAAAGTAACAAGAAATAAATTTATTTTACTTCATAATAATGAAACTTTTATGTTTAAGTTTGTTTTGAATTTTCTATTGACAATAACATAAATTTTTTTAATTATGAAAGCAAAAACCGATTTATTTATTTGGAACTTTCAAATGTGAGATCAATTTTCTTTCCATATCATTTTGTATAAGGAAATGCTTGTGTACGGAGGGGAGGTAGAGACCAATGTCATTTGCTTCCATAGTAGTAGCATGTATTCTCTCGTTAAATTTGATACTTTTGCAACCTTTTTGTTTTTTATTAATTTTCCACGTTCGTTGGTTCAAATAATTTCAATTGCGATTATGATCAATCATGACATTTTCCGTTCACCTCTATGGATGATAGAAGAAACTTTTGTGAATTTTCATTAAAAGTTGATTGTTTTGCTAAGCAACAAAAAGTATAAAAATGAGTCACAATGTATGAATTACTTTTGTAAAGGCATAATGGAATTGTGATAATGAATTAATAAGGAAAAAAAAAATCATATCATTTATAAAGATAAAGACTAACGTAATTTAGAGTTCTTTCCAAAAAAAATGTTACAAGAGTCTTCGTGCTCCTAACATGTTCTAAAACTTTTTATCATTGGTTGAAAGATTAATGTGCATCCTCTATTCATAAATTTATTGTATTAAAGAGAATGTTGATAACCCTCCTCATATATGCTCTAAAACTTGTTTTTCGTCCTCATACTTGTTGCATAATCCCCTAAAATTTAGCTCATTAAGCATTAAACACTTAGGGATAATATGAACTCATTAAGTGAGTCTGTTTTCTGTGCTTATCAGCCAATTTATAAAGAAACAACACACTTACCTAAGATCAAGATAGTGCATTGAATCCAATAATAACATTAAACGGTGTGGTTATTGATTGCTCTCAGTTAAATGGCACAGTTTGTCCACATAAGAAACATTAGATGCGAAAAATGTCCTTAATATCTAAGCCAAACTGCTTCAAGTGCTTAACTAAGCCTTCTATCAATCTCTAAAAAAAGAGGAAACAAAATGAATCCTCTTTTGTTAGAGAATGAAGTCATTAGGCAAAATAAAGCACAAAAAGCAAATCATAGACTTAAATAAAAAGAGCATTAAACACCATCCAGTTTCTATTCAGTGTGGTTAAAGCAAAATAATCATCATTGAGCATCAACAAAATTCACACACATAACCAACAAAACAAACACGGAAATTAATTAATTCGATTAATTTAAAGTATCATATAATAATCAAGACCCAGAACGTAAAAAATAAAAATATCCAAAAATGTAAAATAAAGAGATGTAATTGAATTTGTGAAAAAGGATTAATTTTTACAATGGATTCTATGATTTTCTAAAAGAATAAACAAAACCCAGAAAAGAAATTGTGGATCCTACGAGAAAAAGCAAGAATCCATTGAAAATTAGGACTATGCCGTCCAGAGGAACATGTTGATATTGCATCAATTCGTTATTTCTCTATAACATGGTTAAAGAAATAGAGAATTATATTGAATGATGCGAATCATAAATTGAAATTATAAAGTGAAAATAAATTGAGAAAAGAGAAATCTAGGGTTAAGAAAATCGATTAGATCTGAAAAAATGGTGGGGTGGAAGTGATGAAAATGGAGAAGGTTTAGAAGTGAATTTATATATCCTTGGTTGTGTTAGGGTTTTTACTGCTACGTGGAATGAGTGGGACGGTTTTGTAAACTGTTTGGGCCTTTGGCACAAATGAATTAGTGATATTTTTTATGAGAAGTAATTTCTACACCTCCAAAGAACACATTAATAATTTAGTATATTGCATACTGTTGCAAAAGTATACCAAAGTACATATAGTATGAGCATCCACAATGGTAATTCTTTGATAGGGACTTCTTAAATGGACCACACGTAAAACATCACTTATTTATAATATTTTAATAAAAGTACATATTAAAGACTCAATTACTCCAATGAGATTACACTAATAAGGACTCCAATAAAAAGTACTTAAATAGGCCCCACTAACTTTACATCATTAAACAAAAATAATTTATTTATTAAATTATAAAATACTACATAATATTTAATTATAATCCTTAAAAAAATTAAATTATAAAATATTTATTTATTCGTATGAACTTAAATTTCTGCCATATTTGCTAATAATTTGAAAATGAAAAATTAACATTACAAATTTTACATTCCTTCATTAAAAACATTTCTACTATTTATTAATCATTTCAAAAAATTCACAAATTTGAATTGATTTAAACAACTTATTTACTTTAATTTGATTTTTTTTTTTAAATATATTTCTTTTAACTTGTCACTTTAACATCGATACATACATATAACTTGGATGGGAATAAGTTAAGCTAACAAATGTTTATAGTCTAACGGACTCCACTTGTGTACCATTAAGATGAGAATGTCGTAGTTAATTTAATTGTAACACATAAGTCAATTCAACTATTTTCTTATCTCTTTCACATATTTTTATGTTAAAAAAACCAGTGATAGATTGACACTCTTAATGTGTACACCCCTTTTAACCAATATGGAAAATTTAAGTTAACCAAATATATGATATGTGTAACTTTATGTTTTTAGTTGCGTGACCACTACTTTTCCAGAATTTATTTGGTTAACTAAGTGGAAAAATAGTGGTCATGTGCATTTTAGTTGCGTGACCACATTTTTTCTGGAAAAATAGTGGTCACACATCTGAAAAAATGTGGTTACATAGACCATATATTTGGTTAACTGAAATTTTTCAGAGTGGTACAAAAGAGTATACACATTAAAAGTGTCAATCTATGTTTATTTTAAAAAAATTGTATTACCATGTGTCACACTTGAATTGACCATTGTCATGTGACATTATGTAACACAAGTGCAATCCTAGTCTAGCCTACATGCAACATCAGACTTAAGGTATACTTTTTTTTAAAAGGGTCAAATATGTTTTTGGTTCTTATAAATATGTTAACTTTTCGTTTTAGTCTCTCTAAAAAATTTCTTCAACTTTTAGTCCCTTAAGGTATACTTTGTGAAAATTTTAGAGAGACTAAAACGAAAAGTTGGTATATTAATAGGGACAAAAACATATTTGACCCTTTTAAAAAGGTATTGAAGACTGAACACTCCACGGACCATCGATGTTTCCATTCAACCCATACCTTTTTTTTTTTTT
>Ga0228711_1005938_pt1 | contig 18404 bp, 14 predicted proteins | sample MedpolnodulmetaG_2_FD_177996 | JGI IMG/M metagenome (GOLD analysis project Ga0228711, IMG submission 177996) | Root nodule microbial communities from Medicago polymorpha collected in Santa Monica, California, United States - brown nodules | ecosystem: Host-associated > Plants > Roots > Nodule...
CTCATATATTTGACATTTAATTTCTTTTGAAATGATATATTTTACCTTTAATGTTGTATATATATACCACAATTTAATTGGTTGATATCATAAATGGTAAATTACCCCCGAATCATGAGAGGGTAATCTAGAAAAAACCCTCAAAAAGTGGTTTTTCAAATAACGTTTCTCTTATTTATTTATTATATTTACTCATAAAAGTTTTATCAACCTTCCATACAAATTTTATGGGACGTCTGACTCTACATCTCTCAACATATTCTTTTATGTTGGTTTCATTTTTTTTAATAATTAATATATAATAATAATAATGTAATTATATATTATGGAAAACTTGGGAGGTTTTGAATCAAAAGGAGTTATCAATCTTTCTATTAAAATTACAAAAACAAACTTTGTTTTTTATTAGTCATTTTTGGATTTTAAATATGTCTTTAGTTAATTAATTTAATTTTTAAATATATTTTTCATCGATCAATTTGATCTATACAATGAATAACAAAAGAAACTTTTGAAAATGTGTTCATAGTTTTGATAAATTTCAAATCGATATCGACCTCTAAATTAGTATTGTAGACCGGCGTCTAAATTATTTTAGATGACCCTGAAACAAAACAAGAATAGGGTTTACAAATTATTGATGATCTTGCTATAAATTTATATATATGTTGCCCCTACTATTCAAAATTGCTGGCTTCGCCACTGAATACAAGTACAAGTGGATAGAAAAGCTTCTGGTTGGTTGAGGGGGAGATGGAGAACTGAATGTTGAAGGGAGATTACTCGTAAGTGTCAACTCTTATTCAGCTACCTGTCTTTATCATTTTTTGTTCCGTTGTGAAATTTGAGATCTTTACATGTGTTGTATTCTCCTTGAAATCTCCCTTTGGGTCCTCCTCTTGATCTTCTCTCTAACCATTTCTCTATCGCTAGCCTCCTTTTGTGTTTTATGAGAAATGAATGAAATCTAACCTATTTTCTATTCACATTATGTTTATATAATCACAAATTAATTGGGCTAGGTTAAAATCTTTATATTGAGTCTAACTCTCCTTTACCAATTAATTAGAAATGTTACTACTCACTTAACTTGGTAAAACGTTTAATTATCACCATCTCAAAAATAATTACAACTAGTTACTTTAATCTAGTATAATAACACACATAAGCAAATAAACACATAAAAACACACATAAGTAATAAATAAATAATCCTAGCTAAAAACGAGCAGCTACAACTCTCCCCCAGTTACAGAATTTTCATCCTCAAAAATTACCTCAAGAAAACAACTCTGGTTACAACTCCTTCATTCTACTCTCCGATGCCCAAGTAGCACTCTCACCAGATGATCCAAACCAAATCACTTTCACCAAAACGATCTCCTTTCCTCTTAAGCTCTTCACTTCCCGTTCTTCAATCCGAACTGGCCAAGTCTCAACAGTCAAATTCTCCCTTGCTTCCAAATCATCCACTTGAATCACATGAGACAGATCATACACATACTTCCTCAACTGCGACACATGAAACACATCATGAAGATTCGACAACGACGGCGGTAACGCAATCCGATACGCTACAACCTCAACCTTCTCAATTATCTCAAACGGTCCAACAAAACGAGGTGTTAACTTCCGACACTTCAAAGCACGTCCAACACCGGTTACATGATTAACTCTCAAAAACACATGATCTCCAACTTGAAACTCAATATCCTTTCTCCTCTTATCATGATAACTTTTATGCCTACTCTGAGATGCTTTCATCTTTTCATGAATCATCTTAACCTTTTCCGTATTCTCTCACTACAAGAAAAATGCTCATTTGCCAGGGTTTTTGACAGGGGCATGAAACCCCTGGAAAATTTCCGAGGGCCTAAGCCAAGAAAAACCCTTGGCAAATTGATTTTGGGAATTTTGGGACCACTTAACACTTGACAGGGGTGAGCCCCTCACAAATGTACACACGCCCCTGGCTTATTTTGCCCGCGAAAATGATAATTCAAACTGACTAATATGATTCATCTTTTGCAGCAAAAAACCACGGCTAGAAACATGGAAAGCCCCTCGGATTTATTAATCAGCAGAGATATCTCTGCTATTGTCATATTCTTGTCAAGTTAAATTGTACAATAGCTGATGGCAGCAGGCACCACAGGGGTTTTCTGGATCGTTCTGTCAGCTAGCCCTAGCTAGAATTTGACTGGTTTTGCGAGGGGTTAGCCCTCGTTTTACCCCTGGTTTATTTCCTGCCTATATATTTCCCAAACCGTTCCATTTATTAGCGTTTGAGTGTTTGAGACTTAGAAAAAAATTTACTACTCCATTTTTTCTATACACTCTACTATTCAACATCAATAAACTTCTCAAACTTTGGTAAAATTCTCTTCACTTGTTATAATTTTGTAATTTGATTTTTGACTACTTATTAACATAAATATTTTCATGCATCAGTTTTCAAGTTTCTTTGCCACCTCCTGTCATTCCTTGCTAAGCTTGCTCTTTGGATTTGTTCTTCATCAAGCTTCAACAAGTTTGTAATTTTTCTGCTTCTAAATACTATTGATATAGATGATATTTTATAATTTATTAGTAGTTCAAAATATATGATGATTGTTTTTATGGATATATATGATGTTATAAATTTTGCAAGATCTGTTTTTAATTTGTTTAAATATATTTTGAATTTTTTTTTAGACAAAATAGAAGATAATACTGTTAAGGAAAATAATATTGTTATGATTTTTTTTCCGAATTAGTTTGTTAATAGAACTGTTAAGGAAAATAATTTATTAGGGAAAATGTTAATTAAAATTGAAGAAGTAGCATCTAAATTTTTTATATGGTTGTATAATTGCATGTTTTATCGATTTATAAGGTTTAGGGTGTTACATGGTGCGTAGAATTTTCTCCACCACCTTGCTATCTGGTGTTGGGTAATCAAGTGTGAGTGATTAAGTCCCACATCAACTAGGAATGGAGGAAACAAAGGATATATTAGAGAGGGAACCCATAAACTCATTGTCTTAAGGTTTTGGGTAAGAGTGTGGTGTTCAAGTCTCTTATGGTCTTGGACGTTTGACCCATTGCCGCTCTCCGGACTCCCCAACATCTAGAATATCTTCTCCATACACCCTCATCTATCCTATGAGCAAGTTCATGAGACCTAACCTGTTCTGATCTTTAAGATGTGTTGTCATCATAAATTCCCAATAACTAAAATCTAATACTCACAAGACCTAACCTGTTCTGATACCAATTTAATATGTGTAGGACATATGAAATAAACACAAGCTCACGAGAGAACAGAGGAGAGACTTTCTCTTTAACACTATATTTCATTCATGAAAACTTGATATTACACGAGGACTATCACATGACTTTCTATAGGCTTCTTAACTTAATGCATAAGCAAAACAATTCTTATATGCTAAGAAAATATGACGCGGCGCTGTAATTTTCTAGAGGTGGTTCATATTAGATTTTTTTTTTTACTCTTGATGACTAAGAAAATTGCATAGGTCGTGCTAGACTATTTCTGTTGGAATGTGTAAATTCAAGTTTGGTCTTTATACCCATTGGGGTATATATTATACCCGTTGGGCTATAAAAGTCTTTGAAGTTTTGACAGTTAAGAGTTTGTTGGAGAGGTTACTTGATTGCTAAGTAAACCTATATTATACCTATATAAGGCATGGCCTTAGTTCATTTTGAAATAAAATGAGAAACCACATTTTATTCACAATTGGTATCTCATTCAATTACAATTGTTACAACAACCTTTCTTTTCTTCTCTTCATCCCTATTCTTGAGATTCAACAATTTTTCATGCCCCCGACAATCCCAAAGTTTGATGGATTCTATGATCACTGGGCAGAACTCATGGATAATCTATTTCGATCTAAAGAATATTGGAGTTTAATCGAACAAGGAATCACAGTAGCACCTCCAAACGAAACTACTGAACAATTGAAAGCTGTAAAAGAAAGCAAGATCAAAGATCTCAAAGTGAAGAATTATCTCTTTCAATCTATTGATAGATCAATCTTAGAAACAATCTTGGTTCGCACCACATCAAAAGACATTTGGGACTCCATGAAAAGAAAGTATCAAGGATCAACAAATATTAAGCGTGCTCAACTTCAAGCTTTGAGATCTGAATTTGAAGCTTTGGCCATGAAAGAATATGAATGAGTGAATGAGTAATTTGCAAGAACCCTAGAAATTGCAAACATCATGTCTGCACATGGAGAAAGAAAGGAAGAAACAGTTGTGGTGGAGAAGATCCTTAGGTCAATCACTTCAAGACTCAACTATGTGGTTTGCTCCATAGAAGAATACAATGATGTTACACTCTTTCCATTTATGAATTGCAGACCAGTTTGCCTGTTCAAGAAGCAAGAGTGACACTTCACAAGAAGAAGGAAGAAGAACAAGTCTTGAAGGTGTCAAATTCTGGAAGAGGAAGAACTGGAGATGGTGTTTTTAATCGTGGTAGAGGAAGATCTGGAGCCAAGGGGGAAGGGGAAGAGGAAGACAAAGCAAAGAGATGGTGAAATGTTATAAGTGTCACAAGTTGGGACACTATCAGAATGAGTGTCCTACTTGGGAAGAAAATGCTAACTATGTAGAGTTTGACAATCATAAGGAATTGCTGCTTATGGCTCAAGAAACTGCAAAGGCTAGTGCAAAAGATGAGGTATGGTTCTTAGATTCAGGATGCATCAATAATATGATAGGTAATAAGGAATGGTTGCTTAATTTTGATCAACAATTTCGTGAATCAGTGAAGCTTGGTGATGATTCATAGATGTCAGTCATGGGAAGAGGAAATTTGAAGTTATGCATAGGTGGAATGATACATGTGATCACTGATGTGTATTATCTTCCAGTTTTGAAGAACAATTTGTTGAGTATAGGTCCATTGCAGCAGAAGAATCTGACTATTGTATTTTCTAAAGATAGTTGCAAAGTCTATCATGAAAATAAGGGTTTGATCATGTCTACTCAGATGTCTTCTAACATGATGTATGTGATATATGCACCTGTTGTGATTCCTATGGGTTTGAAACCTGAAGACACGAGTAATATAAAGCTATGGCACTATAGATATGCACATCTAAGCTTCAAGGGATTGAATACATTGGCTAAGAAAGAGATGGTCAAAGGGTTACCTATCTTACAAGAAACTGAAGAAATTTATGCCGACTGTGTGATAGGAAAGCAGCATGGAGATTCAATTCCAAAAAATGCAAATTAGAGAGCCACTGAAAAGCTACAACTTATTCAATCAGATATATGTTGACCTATTATTCCTACATCAAATAGTGGAAGCAGGTATTTCATAACCTTTACTGATGATTTCAGTAGAAAAACTTGGACATATCCATTGATAGAGAAATCCAGTGCATTTGAAATGTTAAGAAAATTCATAGCATTAGTTGAGAAAGAATCAAAGTGTCAGATTCAATGCTTGAGAACTGGCAGGGGGGGGGAGTTTACTTCAAATTCTTTCAATGAATTTTGCAGTGAATATGGAATTAAGAGGCAATTGACTGCAACATACACTCTTCGACAAAATGGAGTGTCTGAAAGAAAGAATAGAACACTGATGAATATGGTTAGAAGTATGCTAGCTTGCAGAAAAGTTCCTAAGAAATTTTGGCATGAAGCTGTTGTTTGGGCTACATACGTTCTAAATAGAAGTCCCACTTTGTCAGTTAAAGATGTTACTCCAGAAGAAGCTTGGAGCAATAACAAGCTTGTAGTGTATTATTTTAGAGTATTTGGGTGCCTAGCATATGCTCATGTTGCTGATGTTCAGAGGAAGAAACTTGATCCATAGGGAATCAAGTGTGTGCATCTAGGTTTCAGTGAGGAATCTAAAGCATACAAGCTCTATGATCCTATGAACAAGAAGGTTATAGTAAGCAGAGACGTGTTGTTTGATGAATCAAAGAGCTGGAATTGGGATGATAAGATGCAAACACAACAAGTTCATCCTGAAGATGACATTGATGAAGAAAATCTCACTACAAGTGAGATTGAGGTTCTAGATGAAGAACATGAGAACAATGATGAGATTAATGATGTTCAGGAAGAAACTTCAGAAGAAAGTGAGAACGAGCATCAAGAGGTGACCCCTAGAACAAGGAAACCTCTAGTATGGAGCAAAAACTATGTGAAAAATCTTGAAGAAATAGAAGACACTGAATTACGCAACTTAGCTGTGTATAGTAGTGAAACTCATCCAGCTACTTATGAAGAAGCTGCAAAGTTTGATGTATGGAGAAAAGCTATGGATCAAGAAATAGAGTCCATTGAGAAGAATAACACTTGGTGTTTGAATGAGTTACCCAATGGAAGTAAGAAAATTGGTGTGAAATGGATTTTCAAAACTAAGCACAATGAAGCTGGGAAAATAGAAAAGTACAAAGCTAGATTGGTGGCTAAGGGGTACAGTTAGCAATATGGTGTGGACTACAAGGAAGTGTTTGCACCTGTAGCTAGATGGGATACTATCAGAACAATCTTAGCATTAGCTGCTTGTAAAGGCTGGATTGTGTATCAACTGGATGTGAAAAGTGCATTTCTACATGGTGAATTAGTTAAAGATGTCTATGTTGAGTAGCCACTTGTTTATCAGAAAGAAGATAAGAACAAGGTGTACAAACTAAAGAAAACTTTGTATGGTTTAAGACATGCACTTAGATCTTGGTACAGTAAGATTTAAGCTTACTTCAATCAGGAAGTGTTTGATAAATGTCCTCATGAGCATACCTTATTTGTCAAGCAAAGCAAAGAAGGAAAAATTCTTATAGTTAGCCTGCATGTAGATGATCTGATATACACTGTTAATGATGAAGCCATGTTTGAGAAGTTCAAAATGTCTATGAGAAGTAAGTTTGCTATGTTTGATCTTGGCAAGATGAGATATTTTTTGGGAGTTGAAATTAAGCAACTTGCAAGTGGAATTTTCATCTATCAGCAAAAATATGCTCAAGACATATTGATAAGGTTTGGAATGGAAAGTTGCAATAAGGTTTGCACACCTATTGTTCCCGGTAACAAGCTTGTCAAGGATGAAAAGGGAAGAAATGTGAATGTAACTGAATTCAGACAAATGATTGGATGTCTGATGTACCTGTTAGCTACTAGACTTGATCTTGCATTCTCAGTTTTTCTAGTTGTAAGATACATGGAAAGGCCCACTGAGATTCACCTAGCAGCTGCAAAAAGGATCTTAAGGTGCCTAAAAGGAACTATGAACCTTAGAATCCTGTATAAGAAATTAAATGATGATGATGCCGAGTTACAAGGTTGGTCAGATTCATACTATGTTGGTGACCTTGATGAGTTACAAGTAGGAAGAGTACCTTTGGCTATGTGTTTGTGTATGGTTCAGGCTCTATCTGCTGGCCTTCTAAGAAGCAAGCCATAATCACATTATCCACCACTGAAGCAGAATATGTTGCTGCAGCCTCTTGTGCATGTCAGGGCGTTTGGATCAGGAAGATTCTTAAGCAACTTGGTCAAGAACAGAAGAAAGGGACATTGATATTGTGTGATAACAGTTCTTCTATTAAACTGTCTAAGAATCCAGTGATGCATGGTAGATGCAAGCATATTGATGTTAGATATCATTTCCTAAGAGATTTGGTGAAGGAAGAAATTGTGAGCATGGAATACTGCAGCACACAAGAGCAGCTTTCAGATATTATAACAAAAGCACTGAAACTTGACACCTTTTGTAAGCTTAGAAGCAAGCTTGGCTTGATTGATTTTACTGATGTACAATAACTACTCTATGGTGTGTGTGTCATTTGTTTTAAGCTTTAGTTGAGTAAACTGAACCTGTTTGTATAGGAGTTCAGTTTAGGAGAGGCATTGTTGGCATGTGTAAATTCAAGTTTAGTCTATATACTCATTAGGGTATACATTATACCCGTAGGGGTATAGATTATACCAGTATGGGTATAAAAGTCTTAGAAGTTTTGACACTTAAGAGTTTGTTAGAGAGGTTACTTGATTGCTAAGTAAACCTATATTGTACCTATATAAGGCATGTCCTTAGTTCATTTTGAAATAAAATGAGAAACCACATTTTATTCACAATTTCTTGGTCCAATAGGAAACTTGCTTAATGGTGAATTATAGCATAAGTCATACTTCTCAAGTCTTTTAAATTTAGCTTACAAATTAGTTAACCCACTATGGTAAGTAAATGCATAAACAATGTACTAAGGGGGTGCTGCCACTACTCTTACATGCTAAGTATCTTAACACCAATATCTAAGTAAGTATAATAAATACTAAACAAGTAATTCCTTATGCATTAAGCCAAATTCCAAACGGTGGTGATGAGAAAGTCAATGGCTGCCTTTTCATTTTGCTGTGGTCCAATAATATCATTTCTTAATGGCCAAGACTTGTCTTCTAGAATACTTCGAACATCTTCGAGTTTACATCATCATATTCATATCATAAACAATAAATATCTCGTGTAAAAAAAAACTCCTAAAATTGTCCCTCGCATCACACAAGTGGACATCCAATTATTTTCCCTTGTTAATATTATAAGTACCGCGGTCGTACATCGAATTGAATTAACCATAAAAATCAAACTCTGAGGCCCAAGTTGTCAGAAACAACGATTATTCCTAGTTTTACAACTATATGCACCAGTAAGTAGTAACTATAGTCAAATACACATTAGCATTATTATGGTAAGGTCATATTCATCCTCCTCCTCTTCATCCAACATTTCTCCTCATGAAAAGCACGAAGTGTTTATTAGTTTTAGAGGAGAGGATACTCGAAACAATTTCACAAGCCATCTTAATGGTGCCTTAAAAAGATTAGATATAAGAACCTATATTGACCATGATCTTAATAGTGGTGATGAAATACCAACCACCCTTGTTAGGGCCATCGAAGAAGCCAAGCTCTCCGTTATTGTTTTCTCTAAAAACTATGCGGTGTCGAAATGGTGTTTGGAAGAGCTTATGAAAATACTCGAATTTAAAAAGATGAAAGGGCAAGTTGTAGTGCCGGTTTTCTATGACGTTGATCCTTCTGATGTTAGGAACCAGAGAGGAAGCTATGCTGAGGCTTTTGATAAGCACGAGAGGAACTATAAGATGAAGAAAAAAGTGCAAGAATGGAGGAATGGTTTGATGGAAGCTGCAAATTATTCTGGTTGGGATTGCAATGTCAACAGGTAACTTTATATCAGTCAACTTTCTTAGTCATTAATTTGGTTTAAGCTTTTCATTTATGGCTTAATTGGACTTTTAGTCTGATTAGGTTTCATTTTGGTCTCCTAATTATTTAAAGTTACGTTTTGGTCCCTTAAATATGCTTCTGTTAGTCAGTTTGGTTCCTCTCAGTTAAATTTAACCCAAAATGTCTAAAGGTGGATCAACATTGCATGTGATCCATCGCAGACCTTATCAATTTATTTAATTTTAGCCTTTGATCAACTTAAAACAAAATAAACTCTTAGATTATGCAAGACCGTTGAATCTAATAATCAACCACCAACACCTAATTTTTCAATAATTTTCTTCACATTTTTCCTTCTATTTCTTCTTCATTCTCACCAATATAAACCCAGAAGAAAAATCAGTAAAAAAATAAGGGTTAATTATGTTTAAGGTCCCTAAGAATAAACGAGCTTTCAACATTGGTCCCTATTTAAATTTATTAAATTTTTCATCCCCATTGTTTTTTGTTGTTTGTAAGTTTGGTCCTTGCCGTCAAACTGTGCTGACTAGACCCAGACATGCCACATGGACATTTCAAGTGACATGGCTGCAATGTGGTAAATGACATCATATGTTTTTGGTCCTTATAAAATTGGGACCTTTTAAGTTTAGTCCTTACTTGATTATAATAGTGCTTTTAGTCCATATAAAAAAAATATTGCACCTAGTTTTAGTCCCTACTAAATCTAAATTTGTTTAATTATGCTTAAACTTTTAGGGTGTGTTTGGATTGAAGGTTTAGGAGCGGAAGGGAGGGGATGGCTCACTTTTATTTTTTAAATTACGAACAATGAAAAAATGTTTTTTTTAAAAAAATTAAGTGTTTTTGAAGTATTGTAAGATTATTTATCATGTTGTTAATTTAATTTTCTAAAAATCATTTTATAATGTCCGTAATTTAAAAAAGAAAAGTGAGCCCTCCCCTCCAAAACCCTCAATCCAAACACAAAGACTTTGAATCAAAAAAATTCTAAATTTTAGTAAACGATCCTTTTGTAATGTTCTAAACTTGAATCAAAAAAATCATTGAAAAATTTAAGATTTTTAGAAGAACGTCGTCAGCGTGAACGAGGTGGTGAAAAATCCAAACTCTCTCCTCATACTCTTTTCACCACCTCGTTCACGACGGCAACGCTCTTCTAACATTCGCTTGCAAATTCATCTAAGACATCAATTTCAACAACTTAATCACACGTCAACTTCAACACACAAAAACTCAACAATCTTCACCATTGAAAAATCCAGCAACAACCTTTTCTAGAGACAAACGGAACCAGTCGATTTTCAAAGTTCGGATCGGGAAACAGGAGTAGAAGCGAAGAAGATTGAAGAGAGCGAAGTAGTAACAAAGAGAAACAGTAACGCAAATCTGGTATTTTTACCCGACAAATTCAGGGAATGACCGGAAATATTTGTAGGGTGAAATATTTTATGGATATGGAAGAATAAAAAAGAATGAAGGAAAATGATAGGCTTTGACAAAAATTATGGGAAAATTGTAACTATCCGTAAACTCTTAAATTTTTCAATGATTTTTTTGATACAAGTTTAGAACATTACAAAAGGCTCGTTTACTAAAATTTAGAATTTTTTTAATATGAAATAAATTAAATACATAAAATTTTAAAACGACAAAAGTTCAAAATAAAAGTAACAAAAATCTAGACGCAGAAATAAAATTTTGAGATAAATTTTTGCAGATAAACTTTTCGTGATGTTCTTAACGCTTATGCAAAAAATTGTTCAAAATCTTAGAAGTTTAAGCATAATTAAACAAATTTAGATTTAGTTGAGACTAAAACTAAGTGCATAATTTTTTTTATATGGACTAAAAGCACTATTAAAATTAAGTAAGGATTAAACTTAAAATGTCCCAATTTTATAGGGACCAAAAACATATGAAGTCATTTACCACATGGCAGCCATGTCACTTGAAATGTCCATGTGGCATGTCTAGGTCAGCATTTTGTTAGCCTAGTCAGCACAGTTTGACGGCAAGGACCAAACTTACAAACGGAAAAAAATGTTAGGGATTAAAAATTTAATAAAATTTAAATAGGGACCAATGTTAAAAGCTCGTCTATTATAAAATTTAAAATACATAAAACTTTCAATACAATTTATAGAACATACAGTATTCAATATATCCAAAGAAAAAAGTCTACAATGTTTAGAAAAAAGTCACATTTTTTTTTTGACAAGAGAAAAAAGCTCGTTTACAAAAGGCTAGTCTATTATAAAATTTAAAATACATAAAACTTTCAATACAATTTATAGAACATACAATATTCAATATATCCAAAGAAAAAAGTCTACAATGTTTAGAAAAAAGTCACTTTTTTTTTTTGACAAGAGAAAAAAGTCACATATTAGGGTATAATTTTTTTTAGGGATTTACGGATGACATTTAGGGATTTGAGATCCAAATTGGGGATATTGATTTTTGGTTCAGGGACTAAAGTGACCATTTTCTACTTTCACTTTAGTCCATTTGACACACTTAACAGAATTATTTAACGTCAGGGACTAAAGTGAGAACGGAAGTGCAGAGTCAAGGACTTCTTTGTATTTAATTCTGAGTCAAGGACCTATGTGACAGCGAGGTGCAGAGTCAGGGACTAAAATGACTATTTGCTCAATATTCAAATCAAATGTAACACATGATGATGATATGATATGATACATCGATACTAATTAAGGGTAAACATGATAAGAACCAGAGAGAACTCACGTCGGGGATATGATACAAATCAAGAAAGTAGTATCCTATGCCACTACTTTTATATGGTCAAAACTTTCCTATAACGACTTTGTACTATTTTAGAGATGATTTTATTCTATTTTTTGACCTACTAAATAAAGATTAGATGAGTTGGTCTTTTATTACAACTCATCATGAAAGGTTTAGAGAACATTTGATATATTAGAGGGCAACGCCGGATCTTCAATATATATAATATCTCGTATTTAAAGTGTGTGAGTTTTGTCGTTAGACAATGACACTAAAATTTTATAGGGTGTCAACAGCACATTCACATCTTGGCTTAGTGGCAAAACACTATCTTTTATATCATGTGTGTTGGTTAGATCCTTCTCATTATTTTTCAATAATAAATTAATAATACACTAACTTGAAACCAAAAATGACAAACCAAAAGATGTCGGCTCAATGGTTAGAATCTGATTTTGTAACTTTAAAGGACAAAGTTCAAATTCCATCTAAAACAGTTGTAATATGATCATTAGAAACAAAAAAAATGGCAACTAATGAAATCAATCACTGAATCTTGCAAAACAAACTCTTGTCACTATGTCTTATAATGCAATTGACAATATTTGGAGAAACGTGTAATGTTTAGATAAAACAATCGTGATACAAGATGTTAGCTTCACAGCTCACAAGACTTTGCATATTTAATTGGTACTCCTATTAGGGAGAAAAAGTGAATTATGTTTATGGAGCCGATGTTCTATATATTATAAGCCACACACCCCTCTATGAGCACACCAATCTTAACTATTAAAATATTGATGGTGTAGTGTTATTTGATGTCCTAGAGGAATTAAGTGTTTAATAGATATAATTATTAAAAATTAAGTAAATGTTGTATCCACGTAATACTTACTAAAATATCCAAAAGTTGAGAGTTGTATAATAAACGTTCTACAAGAATAAAATTTGAGGGATATCACGGTAAATCTCTACCCTAGAGAAGATCCAGCTTTGCCACTAGGCTCTTAAAAAGAATTAGATGAGTTGATCGGTTGAATTTGGGAGAATTCGTCAACAAAGTTTAAAAGGCTAGAAGAACATTAAGAGAGTATTTGTTTGACTCTTTTGTATTAGTTTGACTTTTTCTCTTCTTATATGAGCTAAATTTTTATTAATTGAACATGCTTCATTGATAAAATTTGATTCTAAATCATCAATATTTACAAGATGATTTTGATTATTAAAAAGTACTCCAACGAACTCGGAACCTCTTAAATCCAAGTCATGACATGATAATTAATGTAAGGTTTTTACTTTTAATATTAATAATAGTTAATGTAAGGTTTTTTTTTCGTCAAAAAAAAGTCGGATTACAAAAAATATTTAACTACATTCCCTAAAAAAAATTAAACTATAATTACATAACTATATTTATTTCATCAAGGGGTGCAATTAAGTTTAACCAAATGACCGAGGAGGGTGACATATGCGTTTTTTACATGCATATCTGTGGGTGGGTGGGTGTATATATCTTTTGACCAAAGAAAATATTGATAACATTTTTAAATTTTTTTTTTTTGAGAGAATAACATTTTTAAATATATTATGTTTATATATGCTTTTGACCAAAGAAAATATTGATAACATTTTTAAATATATTATTATACTTAATAAAGCAAGAGTAACCGGTTCCGTGAGCATAACTCGGTTAGTAGGACAATGCATTATTATATGCAGGGGCTGGGGTTCGAACCCCGGACAATTCTAGTCACTAGACTACTTGACCCAAAAAAAAAAACAAACAAGAGTAACGGTAGAAAATGCTTTAAACATGTCATGCCTTTAAAAAAACAATTTAGACGGAAGAAAATTATTTATTAAGGAATTAAAAAACTTTTCATTTGAGATTAAAAGACAAAAATTATTGAGCTAGTTCCTCATGAACATGTCATATCTTTTGAATTTTTTTTTTACAAATTACTTACTTATTAAAATTTATTATGAGTGATGCCACTTCTTATATTAATATATTTTCGTGTCTTTATCTATTTTAAATGTAAGTCTTTTATTTTCTCTTAGACTTGTTAAACAATATTTTTAAAGTTTTTGTAAAAAAGAATCTCCACAAAAAAACAATCAATACTTACTCCCTTCCGAATGAAATATAAACACAAGTAAGTGGTAGTTAAATGGTCAATTTATGTGGTTAAAAATTTAATATATCAACTACTTCAACTATTTTTTTTTATATTTCATTTTGGATAGAGTATTACCATTTGTCAAAAATTGTTTATGTTAGATTAAAAAACAAGAAATTGGAGTAATTTCAACTTTCAAGATATTTTGTCAAATCAAATACACTAACTAATAAAATTCCACACATTGTTATCTGTACTATTTGATGGCATCAAATGTACTTCATTCACGAGGTTACACAGCAATCTAAAACCTGACTGCACTACTACTAATATAATGAGGTCAATGACCAAGTTTCCCATGTGAACAACAACCCCCTTGACCTACATCCAATTAATCAACTCCCTAGTTTTCCTACACACTCCACCCTTATATTCCTTTTTTCCCTTCGCGGAACCTACAAACAAAACACAAAAAAAAAGGTCATAAGTTTCAAAAGAAACAGAGAAATGAGACTTTTAATCTCTTCTTGGAGCTTCATCCTATATACCCTACCAGTCTTTTTGGTAAGATTTTCATGTCACTATTGATATGTACTACAATTTTTCTGCTTAAGAGAAAAAATATGTACAAGATTTTTCTGCTTGATTAATTTTTCTCTTTAATCATTGGTTTTGCAGATTGTACAAGACAGTTGTGCTAGAACGATAACTATAATTAAGGATGTAACCTATGATTTGCAACAGCTTACAACAGAGGGTCTAGTAAATAATTTCATGGAAGTTGAAAACTCTGATCATGTAGAAATGAATAAAAAAGATGAACACAAAAAGATCATTGCAAAGGATGTGCATGATGATTCTTATCATAAGGATCATCACAATCAAATAGACCCTGAATTGAACGTGTTTTTCGTTCCAAAGGATTTAGAAGTTGGAAAAATAATGCCAATTTATTTTTCCAAGAAAGATTCATCAACAGCTCCAAAATTCCTACCAAAAGAAGAAGCTAACAAAATTCCTTTCACACCAAAAAAACTACCTTTCCTTCTAGATTTCTTCTCCATCTCAAAAAACTCTCCACAAGCCAAAGCCATGAAATACACACTTGAACAGTGTAATTTTGAACCTATGGAAGGAGAGACAAAATTCTGTGCTACATCCTTAGAGTCTTTGTTTGACTTTGCAAATTACATGTTTGGACCCAACTCAAAGTTCAAAGTTTTGACCACAACCCATGTCACAAAATCCTCTATTCCTTTACAGAACTACACAATTTCAAAAGTGAATGAGATTTCAGTTCCAAATGCAATAGGGTGTCACCCTATGCCTTACCCTTTTGCAGTTTTCTATTGTCACAGCCAAAAGGGTGATACTAGTTTGTATGAAATTGTAGTAGAAGGTGAAAATGGAGGAATTGTTCAAGCTGCAGCAATTTGTCACATGGATACTTCTAAATGGGATGCAGATCATGTCGCCTTTCGCGTGCTTAATGTAAAACCTGGAAACTCTCCAGTATGTCATTTCTTCCCTCCTGATAATCTAGTTTGGGTGCCTTTGCCAGCAACACCATAACAAGTTGTGGTCTTTTTATTATGTATTATATATTTGGAAAAACTATGTCAACTATAATATTAGTTCTAAATGCAAAACAATGTAATAAAGATCTTATTTTGGTGTGATTTAGAGACTTGGTAATAATCTTTAATCATCTTGTTTGTGAATATGCTTATTTATTTAGTTATGGGTGAAGCTGACTTTTAAAAATAAATTTAATCTTATAATTACAGACACATATGATAAATCACATATCAATTAACTGTGCAGACACCTAAATCAGAGTTTTGATGCGAACAAGTTAGGAAACGGGAAATGTTTTTTTTTTTTTAACGAGGAAAAGGGAAATGTTAATCAATAATTATTGGACGATTAGTATATGTACTTGCAAAAAGTACAATAAGGAATACTAGGATTTAGTATCGTATTTTAGGGTTTAGATCGGTTATTGGATGCCTTGAGAGTGCTCTCAAGAGTGATATTTATAGCCTCCTTGTGGGCTTGTTTTAACGTTACTTCAGCCCCAAGGAAGCTGGCCTTTGGGTGTTTTAGGCGGGGGAATATGGACGATTTGTTGTGCTTCGAACGGAAAAAAATATATCATTGATCAACCGGACATTCCATTCATCGTGATCACTTGTAATTAAGTCTCTCACTAAATTAACATTGCAGCCTGGCTTCAATGACTTACTCTTGTGAATTTATTGAAAAGGTAACCAATTATCATCCCAAACTCGAATATTCCTCCCATCACTCACTTTCCAATAACCTGCATGATCAATAATCTATGTTCTCCCTTGAAAAATGTTGCGCCAAGTATAGCTCGAATTATATTCTAGAGTTGCCTGAAGAAAATTTCTCCTAGGGAAGTATTGTCCTTTCAAGCAAAGAAGACTTGCCTCCTCTTGCATAATACGCCATCCTTTCTTTGCCAACATTGCAAGATTAAATTCCTTCAAGGTTCTGAATCCCATTTCGCCATCCTTTTTTTTTCCTCTACACACAGATTTCCAAGATAACCAATGAATTTTCTTTTCATCATTTTTACTTCCCCACCAAAATTTACTAATCATACTCTCAATGTCGTCACACAAATTATCTGGGGAGTTTGAAGCAACTCATAACATAAGTTGGAATTGCATGTGTCACCGCTTTATTGAGAACCTCCCTAGCTGCATAGGACATGACATTTCTTTTTCATCCCTTGATCTTCTTCCATACTCGATTTTGGATAAAGTTAAATACATGTTGTTTTGAACGACCAACAAAAGTCGGCAAACCCATATATTTTGAATGACATTCAACAACCTTAATTTGCATCCAACTTTGGAACAATTTTTTTTTCTCTTCAAGAACATTTCGGCTAAAAGAAATTTCCGACTTATCTAGATTAATGATGAGTTGGCCAAAAGCTTTCTGGTATAGCTTAAGTACCTAATTAACAGTGTGGGCATTCTGATGGCAATCCCTACAGAAAATAAGGCTATCATCAGGAAGAAAAGAGATGGGTGATACTTGGCACTCCTCTAGCTTGAGATTCTCGGCAGCCAAATACACTTCCTCGACCGTAAAATCATCATCAAGCACTTCTTCAACTCTCTCTGGATTACTTGAAGCGAAAAGTTCTATTTAACACACGCTCAATATCCTCTTCATCTGTATTTACTTGTTTGAAACCAACAAAACTGTTCTGTTCTTTATCGCTCTTCAACATTCAGGTGAATTCATTCCTCTTTCTCTTTATTTCCTTCTTTTAAATTCAAGTCTCGCCGTCGATTTCATTCTTCAATCATGGCTTCCAATTCGCAAAAGGATTTTCCTGCTGTTATGTATCTATAATCGATCATGATGATTATGATTGTATGGTTAGTGGATTATTATTATTATTAATTTTTTTACTATTGCTTCTAAATTACTAATTTTATTTACACTTTTTTTTATGATTTTGTAGATGATCAGCAGAGAACAAAAATTCCAAATAAGAATTGTAAAAGAAAAAATAAAAAATCCAAAATTAAATCATCCTCCACAGCAATCAGTGGACGTGGGACTGGTTTTCCAATCAACCCTTTTAATTTCTCATCTCTTCTCTATGTAAGCTATTGTCTCCTTTCCTGTGTTATTTGCATTATATGTGTTGGTTTGTGCTCTATTTTTTTTTTATAATCAGCCTGTGTTAATTAATTGAAGAGTTTAAGTTAAGTGAAACAATTATTTGATAACTTTTGAACTCTGAATTACTAATGTATATGATATTGGTATTTCATCATGGAGACTTAAAATCTCAATATGTCATAGGATACAAATATCAAGAAATTGGCTGAACAAGCAGAAAAATATCCATCATTCAATCAGATGGCTCAACAGGATGGTCTCCTTAAATCTCATAAACGGAAGAATGTTTCAATCATGAGACGGATCATAACGAATCTTGATTTATGGACCTTGGCTGAGCGCCTGAGTGATGCATTGATGCAGGTATCTATAAAATTTCTTCGTTATGTTTGTAAGTTTGTAACTCATCTGCTGGTTGTTTGATTAGAATGTATATGATGTCTATCACAGGACCCATCAACATATAAAATGCTTGAAATTTACGTCAATCTATCACTTGAATGCGGCCGTAAAAAAGGAACAGCACAAGTCAACAGAGATCCATGTTTGAAACTTATTTTAGATGAGATAGAGAATGGTGGTCCTGCTGTAATGATGAGGTTTAAATACTATTTTTAAAATC
>Ga0228711_1005941_pt1 | contig 18397 bp, 7 predicted proteins | sample MedpolnodulmetaG_2_FD_177996 | JGI IMG/M metagenome (GOLD analysis project Ga0228711, IMG submission 177996) | Root nodule microbial communities from Medicago polymorpha collected in Santa Monica, California, United States - brown nodules | ecosystem: Host-associated > Plants > Roots > Nodule...
GTCCTCGTTTGAACTAAGATATGGTACTTCAGGACCAATTCAAGTTGTTTATCATTTTCTTGAGGACATTATCTATACTAACATCAAGTGACATCACAATCATTCTAGTATAAAATCAACTAGATTTGTCCATATCAAATTATTTTAATACATTTTCAATAATAAATTTAAAGAAACAACTTTGCGCAAAATCAAGAAACTTATATAAGTTTCTTGATGCACAAAATCTCATTTAAATAATAAATTTGCAATTCCAGACCAACTTTGCGCATGCAACATATTTAATTTAAAATCTTTCTATAATCAATATTTTATAATCTCTTCAGGAATTCTAATAATATTTATACCCTTCGTCATAAAACCGATTATAACAAATTCATTTTCAAATCTTTGAAATGGACATATGATGTCATTTATTCAATATCTCATGAAAATTAACTCATTCGGAGAGTTTCATATACTTGTCACTATCACTTGAGTCATACAAATATATTGAAACACATTTTATAAAAATTGAGTCTTTCATGTGTTATTAAACTTAACCAAGCAAGAAAAGTTCTTGAATTCACTTCAAGTGAATATGTCTCATACACATAAACGTTACACAAATATGCATTCACTTCCGGTGAACATATTAAACTCCACATGTATGTATTTTATCAATGCAATTCTCTTTCGTGCAAAAAGTCATATATATCTAATTAACTTCACACCTTCGAGTGTGCGGATTACAAGTCCAAAAAGTTTAGCTTTGCAAAACGAGTTTGATTTCACTGGAATCATCTATTTCCATTTGTAGATATTTTCTTTATCTATAATCTTTTATAGATTTTCAATTCACGATCCTCATTATCACTTATCACATATAGCGCTATAGAAAAACATCGTCAACGTTGACTTTGATTTTGGTTCCATCTTATTCCATTTGTGACATAATTTATCGAGATCTCTTTCTTTTTTTGTAAATTTCAGGTACCTGGTCAATTCTTCTTAAACTTAAAAATCAATTATGTCATACGACTCTTTTAGAGTTTTTATATCCTCATTTCGGTTATCTCATTTTTGGCTCCTTTTGTTATTTGAGGATTTTTTATATTTGGAACCAATTGGTTTGCCATACACAACACATCCAAAAATTTACCTAGATGAGAAATATTAAGTTGTTAACCTAAAATTGATGATAAATTAAGGGGAGGACTTACATAAATTAATGTGTTGGCTTGATGCAAACCAATTTTTAATGATTCTATGCAATCACATATATACACAAACTAAATTGCAAAAAAAAAAATGAAATTGATTACATTAATACACCTTACTCTCAGTTGATTAGATCGTGCTGATAACGTGTTATGCATATAAGTAAATAGAGACACTAATAGACAAAAGGAGAAGAAGAGAGAATAAAGAGAAGTATTCTTATTCACTGATGTACTTCTGAATGTTACAATGAGCTCTATTTATAGGAAAATAGAATAGCATATGAACTAAGCCCAATTACCTAATAGTATGACCCATTAACCCATTTGCTATTTGGACATCCACTATTAATATTTATAACAACAAACATGATAGTTGTAGTTTAGATGAGTCAAAAAAATATTCAAAGTATCAATTTTTCATTAAAAAAATATTATTGTTATTTAAACATTAATTTTTTTTTTTAGAAAAACATTAAAAAATTGACAACATATAAAATACACGTAAAATTATTGATGTGATTAAAAAAAAAACAAAATTAATAAAAATAAAAAAAAAGACATCATACCCGTGCAATATAGAAAGAACAATGTTATTTGAATAACAAAAACTCAACAACTTATTTGACAATGATATAAAATTACACCATTTATAACTAATGGTATAAATAAAAGAGAAAAATAAAAAATTAAATCATCCGTATTTTATACAATGTTGGATAGCCTTTTAATTATTAATTTATCTGTCCCTAAAAAAAAAAAAATTATCATTATTCATATAGAAATAAGTTGTGGAATTTGCACACACGAAGTTTCATTTCCGCGTCATTTTACCTACACGTGTCGGCATCTAACAAACATAACTTAACTTTGATATCAAAAAGCTAATTCAATAATTACCTCACACGTGTCGACCAGTATCTGGCTACCTAATCTCTCTCTACCACCCATTTTCCCAATACCTAATTCCCCGCAAAACCCTCTAGAATCTTTCCTTATTACCGGCTACACCCAGTAAACCCTGTTAATTAATTAATTAAAAAACCTCCATTTTATTTAACCATATAAATTCACACCAAGGAATCTTCATCTTCCATAAACCAAAATCTTCGTTCATTCATCCTTCATCGTTGCTCGGGTTATTTACTGTTCTACCCTTCTGGTTATGCTAGCTTCCGCTCCACGTCAACAACTCCGCCGAAGCTTTTCCACAGCTCTCGGCTTTCCTCGCCGCCGTTATGTTCGCTACCGCCGTCTAAGGTAGCAATAACTTCCTGAAATTCCAATTTCACCCCTGCACATATACGTAATCATTCAGCCAGCTTCCATTCTATTCAGCTCTTGTCATTTCGATTTGTCAATTCGACTCGGTATTCATTTCATGCCGAGTCCTAAGAGGAATCAGAGATCTTCATCTTTTCACGGCAACAACGTTATGACGACCACCGCTACAATTCGTCGTCCGAAAACCGTTCCTGATCTTCTATCATACCGGAACAACGTCTCACCGGTGACGGAAGGTCTTCCTAGACAACCACCGAAGTTGCTTTTGAAGGTGACGGTTCTTGGAAGCCTTGGTCCTGTTCAGATGCTGATGAAGCCGGAATCAACCGTCGGCGATCTGGTGGAAACAGCGGTGCGGCAGTATATCAAAGAAGCTCGCCGTCCAATCTTGCCTTCAAGTTTTGGCTCGGATTATGAACTTCACTTTTCACAGTTTAGCCTAGAAAGTAAGTCTTCACAATTTATATTATAATTCATAAGCTATGAAACACATATGTTCCTCAGATTAGTGTGTTCTGGTGTCGGATATTGTGTGTCAGATACATGTCTGGCATCGACATATATATAATTATATTGAATTATGTTATTTTCTTAAACTATTTTAGGTGTCGTTCTTATATGAGTTTGTGCTCCGTAGTTTATAATCATAGAAAATTAATTTGGTTTTGATTAATTTGATTTTGATTAATAAGGTTTTGATTAATTTTGTTTTTGTGATGTGTAGGTTTGAATAGAGAGGAGAAACTAGGGAAACTTGGATCAAGAAACTTCTTTCTGTGTCCTAAAAATACTGCACACGCAGGCGAGGGTATTTCTGGAAATAGAAATGATGGTGGCGCAACTACAACGTTTGCGGCGGCGTCGTGTGCTAATGAGGTTGACAAAGCTCGAGAATATGTAGGTTGTGGTGGTGGTGGTGGGGGTGGTTTTGGTTGGTTCAAACTCATGCATTTCATGCAATAATTGCATAATTGCTTAATGGTTAGTTATATTGCTCAGTTAAAATGAAAATAATTTATTGTTTTTGTTTGCTTTCGTTAAATGAATTGCCGGTTAGTTTGTATAAAAATAGGTTGGCAAGTAGTAGTAGTAGGGACAGGGTTTGACATGATAAGCAAAGCAAAGCAAAATTGTAAAATTTGCATGTGTGGTTTTTATTAACACATATGTACATGATAATCTTAAGATGTTTGAACTTGTTCTGTTTTTCTGTCTTTTTAACGTTTTACTGATTTATCTGTCCTCTTCATCCATGGTGAGGATTCTCCATTTAACAAACTCTCGACTCCTTTTCTATTTTATTTTTTTAAGTTATGCATGTTGAGATTTCCGGAATAGTGACAATAATTACGAGATACGCAATGTCACCCTTGGTATCAACAGGTAAAAGAGAGAGACAAACAGAAAAATTGGAGATAGAAATAAAATATTATAGAGATAGATATTTCATATTATTTTTGTGTTAACTTGATGTTAATACGTTGGATAAATAAAGTCTGTCAAAGAATTGTTTCATATAGAAATAAAACAACTATCATCATATTTTATCAGTATGAATGTCGAATATTCAAGTGGAGAAAAAACTGATCCGTCTTGAGAAAAGAATATAAATATCGAAATCCATATCAATGTTGGATTTTATATTTTTAAAGGGTCTAGATACTTTGTTAGCCCATGCGCTGGATTGCTGCCTTAGACAATCTCTGCAAGATATAGAGCACATAGAAAGATCAGATGAATGAAGACACTCAAAGTGGTGTGAATTTGGTGTGGGTATAACAACACAGGACATAGAGTGGATCCGTCCATAGTGAGCCATAAATAGGGAAAACTTTGTTTTTGATAAAATGAAATGAGTTTATCTTAAAATATCATAGTACACCAACAAAGGACACACCGAGTCACATTTAATTACAAAGGAAAAAGATACATGTACACACCATTGCCATACACCCCCCTATACCACCAATGACATGGCAAAGAATACATAAAAAAATTGGGGTAAAAAATGATTAAAAGAAAGAAAAGAAATAAGAAATAGATAAAGGTAGGTAAAAAAGAAAAACGTGTTTCAGCTTCTGTCTCTCTCCACGCGCGCATCTTCTCCTTCTCCTTCTCCGGCGAATCGCTCTCTCTGCCATTTGCTCCGACGGCCAGTAGCTCTCTCTCCATACCCTAATTAGCTCTCTCGATCTCCTTCCTCCTTCCTCTGTACGAATCACTTTCTCCATCTCTCTTTCCGTCGCCGAATCTCTCTGTTAAAGGTGATGTTTATCTCAAATCTTTTATTTGGTGAAGGCTAAAATAATTGTTGAATTAGAAATTGATGATGAAGAAATTAATCATATTAGGGTATGATACTGAGTTAGTGAGAATTTAGGGTTAAATGAAGCTTGATAGTATTTAGTTGTTTAGTCATAATTTAGTTAAAATCTCTGTTATTTGCTATTGTCTGATTGTTGCATTTTTGGGTTGTTGATGATTATCATTTTATTGTTGTTAGTAAAAAAATCATAAATTTTCCCCAATTTTTGTAGTTTGATTGTGGTTGTTCCTCTAAATGATATCACGTAGAGTTGGTGTCAAATTCTTAATCAAAAGAACTGTGGTCACACTTTTGTTAAAAAATGGTCAAAGTGTTAGAAATTTGAAGGAAAAAAATGTGGTTACGTCTATGTTAAAATATGGTTAAGTGCAGCTTTTGTTTTTTAACTGGAGACATGTACACAAGATTATCAGTGCTCTGTCTCTTGTGTGAAAGAATTTTCAGTCCTTCTCTCTTGTCTCTACCTTCTTTTGGCGGCACTTTTATTTTGCATAACCGCTTATTCTTTAATACCTTCAAATTCAGCTCAACTTTGAAGATAAACAATGAATGTGTATTGTAGTGTATTCGCATTTCACATTGCTTTTGTTGTTTCTATTTCACTTCTCCAAGATTCATTTCAGTAAGCTCTTTTCCTTTTCCTTATTCCTCTTTTTTCACTGTTATTATGATTTGATATCAAAGAAACTTTACTACTGTGTCTTTTACTGTACTCATCATTTGCACTACAATTATCATCACTTTACAGAAAAATTATGCATAGTTCATCCAGTATTTTTCTTTGCAATTTCCTCAGATATTGTATATCGTAGGTTTTATTTTACTCCATCTTAAATTGTTGTTTTCATGTTTTTCTATGATTTTTATTTCATATGTTCATCTGAAAAATTAGGAGCGTTGAACTGAACTGAACCATAGTTAAGTTTTTGAAAATCATTGCAATGTTTATGCTGAATGAGAAGCTGAGCTAAATATATGTGCATTATTTTACTTGTAATAGTAGTAACTTAGTAAGATTTAAAGTATGTTGAATGATAAACTGTTGCTGTTCAATTTTACCCACCCTTGCAGAAAACTAATTTTTTTCCTCTCTTTTTTACTATTGTTTTTCCTTTATATAATAGTATAATTACAGGACTCTGGTATTATTGATGGGACAAGAGTTGGATCTCAATGACAAGTCTTCTGTGAGTCTCAGTCCCAATTCTGTTCTTCCATCTCATCAAAACTGTTTGAATGTGAAGAAGGAGAAATCATGTAGAAATGGGAAATTCAAAGAAGACTTTGCTGAGATCAATTCTTCATGCAAGAGCCTTCCATTTAGATCTCATAGACTAGAAGGGAATATAGAAAATAGAAGAGGTTTCATTTATCAGAGTTCAAATCAGAAGAAAATGGCCACAATTCAGGAAAGGAAAAAGATAGAAATTTCAAGTAGGACTAATGACAACTCTTATTCTGGTAGCATTTTTTATGCATTGTGTGGTTCAGATGATGAAGGTTCTGTTGAGGTTGAGACACCTTCTTCATTAATATCTCAGGATTCAGAATTGAGTTCTCAATCTCCATCTGTTTCTTGTTCCTGTGCTTGTATGGATCACACCATATCAAGTAGTTTTATTGAATTGTGCATAAATTCAGAAGTTTGTGATAAAAAATCTAATGTAGTAGAAGTAGCAGGTTCTGTAAATTCAAAGAGTAGAAGTAATAAGGTTACTGATTCTCTTGTAATTGGTAATAATTCTCCTCTTCAAAAAGTGGAAATCTCCAATTCTCACCAAACATATCCATCAGAAAGTGATTGTTCATCAAGAGTGAGTTCAAAAGTCACTCCTATTAGAAAAAGGATAAATCCTTTCACAAAGTCAAAAAAAGTTGCAAGAAACATGGCTTGTCAAAAATCTTTGTTGAATGACTTTTCCAACACAACAAAAGATGCTGATATTGTTTCTGAATTTGTCAATAGAGAAATTAAGGATTCTAGTCTAGCATGCTCACCTGTTCATTTGCATGGTAATCTCAAGATGAAAAACAAACAAGGACTTCCTTATTTTGAGTTTAAGGTAAATTCCCCTGAAGATGTCTTTGTTGCAAAGACATGGAGAATAGGTAATGCTTTAAATTGGGTATATACCTTTCACTCTTTTGATACTAGAACGAAGAATTATGCAGGCTTGGGATCTCAACATTGTGACAAAGATTCATCATCAATGGTAGCACAGATGCTAGTTTCTTGTAGTTTATGTTCTGAATTAGAAGACGGAGTAATTGGAAACTATGTGGTTACAGAATTTGTGTTGTATGATTTTACTCATTCAAGAAAAAGTGTTATGCCAAAGAAAAGGTCTTACAGCCAACAAGATGTTTCGAAAACTTTGAATGCTTCTAGCATTGAAAGTGCTGCTATTGTTTTGCGAATACCGTGTCATAAGAGAGAAAGCTTGAAATACAAAAGAGGTGATAGAATGAAAACTAAAGCACATTCCAAACCAAGTGATGTCTCTTCACCAGTAGAGCAAGTGAAGGTGATATTACCAATTGGAAACCATGGTTTGCCAAGTGCTGAAAGAGAAGGTCCTTCATCGTTACTTGATCGATGGAAACATGGTGGAGGTTGTGACTGTGGTGGCTGGGACATGGCCTGCCCTCTTATTATTTTAGGCAATTCTAGTGTTCAATTTCATGAAGATCGCCCTCGTGTGGAGAAATATCAACCACTGGAACTTTTCTCTCAGCCTAAGGTGAAGATTAAATTTCGTATAAAGTGTTTCTTGAAGGAACTTAGATAGATGGAATTTCATACACCAGTTCTCAAATTTAATAAAAATATTTGATAGACGTGATTTTGAATGATTTTGATTTTGTAAAATTGAATGTGTGTATTCATATGCACCTATCAAATACAATGAACGCGCATTTAAGAATAGAGTCATGCTATTAGTTTCCCTGTACTGATTTTTTCATGATTTAAAAGCATGTTTGGTCAAGTACCCTTGTTCCAATCGATTAAATCGTCATAATTCAATTTTTGTTCTTTCTCTTCTCATATGATGATTAATGATACCGCATTTTATAAAACAATTGCACAATCCAGTCAGCGCTGAATTATGGAACCGCAGTAGTTAGAACATTCTTCAAACTAACTAGGAAATTCTATCCTGTTATTTGTATTCAATAAAATTTGATATAAAGATAGAATGCATATACAATCGGTTAAAAAAGCAAAAAGATAGTTAGCCTAATTGGACAACAAGCTCATGTGTACATACTACATAGGATTGTATACTACAACAATGTGTTTTTGATTGGATCTTTCACTGTTTCATTTAGTGTTTCAGTAACATGCTTCAATTATGAGCCTCTGATGTTTTTTATAGTACTTACATTTTATCTGTTTTTGGTGCACAGGGAACCAAAGATAGTACTCCTACCTTTGGCATGACATTAGTTGAAGAGGGGCAATATGCAGTTGATTTCCATGCAAAATTATCTTCATTACAAGCTTTCTCCATTTGTGTCGCCATTTTGCACGTCACCTCAACCTTCAGCGCTAAGGCGGAACAGGCAAAAAATCAACAGTTATCTCAATGTAGTTCATCAAATACACTTATTGAAGAAGAAGTAGAATTATTTATCAAATCAGTCATAACAGAGAAGAGGACAGTGTCTAATATTCACAAGGGAATTCATCGACCCTCGATGCTGAACCCGCCTTTTTCTCCTATTGGGCGAGTATGAAGTGTAGTTTTTACACCACACACTTGAATTCCAACATAGCCTGACTGAAGTCTGCAGCTCGAGCGAAAATAGCTACTTGCTTGCTATGAGTTCATATTGTATGCAATTGTTGGTAGGACCTGAAATTTGGTAAGAAGTGTACATGGCGAGGATGAAATTCACATCAATATAAGTAGGAGATGCTCTAGTTCTGCCTTCTTTGAATAGAGACTGGGTTATTACTCATCATGTCAATAGAATAAGAATATATATTGTTAGATAGAAGAATGAATACTCAGCTCACATGAAGAAAATGTGGAGTGTCTAATGGTGATGCCCAGGACCAGGATTATTTGTAGCACCAAATATTTTCTATATTGTAATGGCATAATTAGAGGACAAAAATAAACATATATTTACCATTTATTTCATTTGTGTATAGTTGGTAAATATTTTTTTAAGAAGCCAAACTAGCTCATCGAACTTGCCACCAAAGAGAATCGAAACTGAAACCTTAAGGGAAGCACACTCCAAAGTTCAAAGCAAACACCCCATACCATCCGAAGTGGTAAATGTTTATTTCATAACTATCAATAAAAAAAATATTTTCCAATCATTATTTATTTCATTTTTTTTTGTTTTATCAGAGTTCACCTTTTGAATTTAATTGATTGTGCTTCACTATAAAAAATACAAAGAATAAGAAAATAAAAATAATGTAAAAAGTGAAAAATAAAAATAGTTCAACTTAATCATACACAATTACTCCTTAAAATCAAACGTATACATAGTAGGTTGAACAGCAATGACGGCATGTTGAGCGAATTGAGACATATACTCATTGTGAAAAAAAATGAGAGAAAGAAGAAACCAAAAGTAAGAATATGTTTGAATGAAGGGTTTTAGAAGGGTGGGAATAATTTACTTTTATTTTTTAAATTAATGACACTATAAATATCTTCAAAAATTAATTAAATTATGTTTTATAAATAAATCATTTATTATATCCTTCTTTCGACTTTTTAAATATAAAATGTATATCAAAATATAGACTTAACTCTATCCAAAATTCTCCTCCGCAACCTAGTTACAAATCAATCTTTGGGAACGTACGAAGAAGAGAGAAAAATTGCTTAATCAACATTAAGCATTATATCTAGAAGCTAAAAGAGGGGGATTGTGTGGGGAAAAAAGCATCTCATATTTAGAAGCATTTTTTCTTTATTAATTCATCTTGGATAATTCTGGATTCAAATTCGGATCACTATATCCATTTCGTGCGTGTGTTTGGTGTTAATTTATCTTGGGAGAGTTTTCATCCAATATGATCTCACCTGGATGATGGATTAGTCTAAACAATTACATATAAATTATACATGTTTCACACCCAACAAGGAAAATAAAAGGAGCCTTTTAAGTTTTCTTCATTTTAAGTCTTAAGAGTAGAATTTTGTCAAAAAGAAGAGGCTTAAATATGATTTTCGTCCCTGTAATTTGGACAAGTTTTAGTTTTCGTCCCTACAAAAAAAAATTGAAAAATATCCCTGCAAAATTTTTTTTGTTTGAAAAAGGTCTCTGGCCCCACTTCCGATCTGATTTGACATGGTTTTTGCCACGTGGCATGCCACATAATATTAAATTTTAAAAAACATTTTTAAAATTTTGAAAATTGTTTTTAAAATTTAAAAATATGAAAATAATTTTAAAAATATAAAAAACATTTTAAAAAATCTGAAAATAAATTTAAAAATATAAAAAACATTTTAAAAATATTAAAATAGTTTTTTGAAATTACTTTTATTATATAATTTTCAAAATAAAATTTATTTTTTTTTAAAATTATAAAATATGGAAATAACTTTTCGAAAAAAATGAAATAATTTTTTTAAAATTAAAATTTTCGTAAAAATTATTTAATTTTCCATTTTTTTCATATTTCAAAAAATTATATAATCGGAATTTTTTTATGAATTTTTTAATTTTGAAAAACAATTTCCAGAATTTTAAAAATGTGTTTTTAAAATTTAATATTATGTGGCCGGACACGTCAGCGTCACGTGGCAAAATTTGTACAATCAGCAACTCCCACATGTGCATACCCATGCCACTTTAGCGTTTTGGTGGGGCCAATGACCTTTTTCAAACAAAAACATTTTTGCAAGGATGTTTTTCAATTTTTTTTTTGCAGGGACGAAAACTAAAATTTGTCCAAATGATAGGGACGAAAATCATATTTAAGCTAAAAGAAAATGAAGTCTTTTATACCAAAAAAAAAAAACTGTCTTAAAACGTAGTAAATAACCAGAATTGGAGGATATGGTAGCGATAGAAGTCGCATGCAACCGATAACGGTGGCTTTCCAATGTCCTTCTAACTTTGATGGAAGAAGAGAAGGGAATTCCTGCACTTTTCCTCGAACTTTTCATTTTGTCTACTTGACATTACATTGCTTCAATTTTAATTTGCAAATTCACCCTAATGAAAATTCAATCTTCTTTGGTCAAGGATAATAACTTGGTTAAGTAGCATAGGGAGGACTAGGCTAAACGAAACCACACCTCACTTTCCGCACTCAAGCCCAACCCAATATACTAACTATTCCATTTTACATTTCACAACATTATTTCTTGAGTTCTCATTCTCACACAGATAAGAAACTCAAACTTTTCTTTTGCCAATGTAAAAATGAGAAACAAGAATGATAATGTTGTGATATAGAGAAGTGAGATAGTCGATTAAGAGATTATATTTAATAAAGAGAACTTCTTATGATCATTTTATGAAATAAGTTGCTATTTGTCAATATATATATTTTAGAAAACACCATTTCATAAGAAAAAATACAATTTCATTGTTTATAAGAATTATATTAAGTTTTTAACATTTTCTCATAAAAAATAATCAATATTCTTCATTATGAGCAATAAAAATTCAAAAAAAGTAAATTTTATTTCATCGACGCTTTTGATAAATAAGATTTAAATATTATAATTGTCAATGATAGAAAATAATTATTTTTTCTTCAAAAAACAACTAATTTAATTATTAATTTAATACTTTGGTGCACCGGTACACTCAAAATGTTGGATGTACCGTAGAATTTGCCTTTAATAAATCGTGGGTTGAGTTAGATTAGGTGTGACAGACTTCATTAAGCCAATCCATTACTGAAAAGGAGTTAACGATTTTTAAAGAAGTTGATTTTTTTTTTTTTAATCAGACCTGTATCAAGGACCGTTAGTAATAAAAACACAAACATATACCATTTTTTGGGCAATTAGGTAAACTAATTTCCGTAGCTTCTTCCAAATTCAATTTTAGAATGTGCAATCAATTTTTCTTAAAACACTCAAAAGAACTTCAAAGCAATAATGTTATGAGTAGGGCTAACAAATCTCTTTTCAATATTTTCTCTAACATTCACTTTCTGATAGCTGTGAGTTTGGGGTGAAAATGTGTAAGTGTAATCAAACAATGAATTTATGACTTTTTGATCTAATTTTAAAATCTCCAAAAGAAAAAAAAAACAGGTCTAATGAAAAATATTTTATTTTAAGAAGCATTTATTTTATTTGGAAAAGAATAAACATGACCATTTAAGAAACAAGAGCATTTATCTCAAAGACTGTTACTATTACTCTGAAATACGAAATCCGACATAACATAGAGACCGACATGTTAACACTGCTGATTTTAAAAGTATAGAACATTGATACCGTTACATTTTTTTTTTTGAGGGGGTCGATAACATTGAATATTTATTTATTTATTTATTAATAATAGATGAAAATTGAGAATCAAAATATATACCTGTGCACGGAACCATCGAAAAAATCATGTGCACCTAAATTGAACAATTAATTTCTTTAAGAAAAAAAATTCTAAAACAAGATCATCGGAAAAGCTAAAATTATTGTAATCACATTTAATGTCTTCTTAGGTCTCCCATTAATCAAGATTGCTCCGACACAATTTTAACTTGTGAGACGTGTTTGAGATATATGTCTAAGGGGTTTTTAAGCAAAGAAAAATAAATTTTGAAATGTTTGTCTTAGTTGCCGGACGCTTGTCATACAAGTATCATATGGGTGTGAACACCGATCAACGAATGACTAAGCAAAAAAAATTATTAACAAAAATGGATACTTTGTATGATTTTCAGTAAATAATAGATATACAACTATTGTTTCTCTAGTAAATATATGGTGAATATATGGGGTGTTGGGTTTTCAGGAATGGTTGTTGTTTGGGATTTATTGACGTTGAAGATGATTCAGAGTTCCTCGTTTTCTTCATTGTGAAGAGATTGCTTTGTGGGGTGGTGAAGTAATTATCTCCTCTTTGTACATTTTATATCCTTTTTGCTTTTGAGAATTTATCACTGTTCGATTTTCCCTTCTCTCTTCAAACACAATCTGGACCATTAGAATGATTAACCATCTAAGTAAAGTTAGTTCCACCAACAGCAATTTTCCATGTGTCAACAACTAACTCGTCCAATTCTGCTGCATGTGCATGTTGTCTGTTTTCTAATTCTGGATTGATTTTTTGTTGTTGAGAAACCAAGTTGTATAAGCTATTTTTAGAGATTAGAAAGAAAGCCACCAAGGAAAACAAATAACTTGAAAGAAAAGTAACACATAACTAAAATTATCAATGATGAGGAAAGAGCAATTGATCTTTAACGGGCTACGAATTGGTGTTCTATTATGATTATTTGGAATACATTTTTCTTCTTTTTAAATAGAATAACATAAAAAAGATAAGACAAGAACAAAGAATGTGTCCTATTAGGACAAAAAATTAAGTATTTAGGGAATAAACTTTTAAAGTAGGATGGTTTGAAGAGAGAAAAAATTCGTTAACTTAAAAATTAATTAAACTGCCAGTCAAAATCAAGTGTCAACACAAATAACCGAACCATATCATACAAATGCCAGAAATACGCTCTCAAGAGGTTAGTTATATTGCATATATATGAAAATGTAATTGTGTGTTATGCAAAATGTGAACTTGCCTATAATCAATGTGAATGTGAATATGTGCTTTGTAAAACCATTTGACTTGTGTTGAAATATGCACTGTGTTAAACATGTGAGTTGTGATAACAAGATCCCTAGTCGTGCCATGTTTGGAGAGTGGTTGGTGGGGACCGTCACTCCCAACAGTCACCAAACGACCCAATCAATCTTCTGCCGTTAATCAATCACCTTTGCCCTTTTTCATCCTTCTCAATGGAAGCCAGCTCCCCATTTTACTTTTCTTTTCCTCACATTACTTTATGAAGTTTTTTCCTAAGAAATTAAGCTCAAGGAGTTAAGGAACTTCACTAAAAGATAGATTTTTTAGAAAAATTTAAACTCTATTTTTGTATGAAACAATTCTTATTTAAATTTAATTTACCTTTGACCAAACTTCATATTATCAGGGGTCCCTTTGTAATTTGAATGGTTAAAAAAAATATAACAAATGCTCATATAACTACATGAATGTTATCATAAAAATAAAAACACATTGTCACAATTTGTTCATGCCACACTCATAACATAGTTTTTATTATTCTTTTTTTTTCTTTCTTTTTTTTGTTTTTGTTTTTGTTATTCTTATACTTCACCCAATCTCAAATATAAGCAAAATTTAGTCAAGCAAATTTGATGAATTTGATTCAAATTTTAAAAGGGTCGTGCTATCCGGTGTTTCCGGGGCATTGGTTAAGCATACCATAAAAAAGAATTATTACCATAAAAAGAAACTTTTTTTGACTTTATTATAAATTAATTACACAATTTCAATGCATTAACTATTATAAAATTTTCTTTTTCATATCCTTAACCAGTGTTTCGAGAGCACCGGTTAGCATTTCCCTGTTTAAAATCATGGAGAGTAGTCATTATTATTATGTATTGATTCAATGCTGCCTAATCAATGTTTAAAAAATCATATCAAGCCGCTAAATCATGAATCAACACTATATATAGTTCAACTATTGGAGTTGTTTGATTGCAGTTTCGTTCTAATTTGAACGATTTAAAACGCTTGAACTATATCTTGCAAGTACAATTAGTTATAACAGCCTTTGATATGTTGGGGCACATATTTTAACGACAATTATTCATCTCTCAACAATTATTGACGGCCGTTAGACTCTTTTTAAAAGTTTTCATGAGTTTAACTCAGTTGTTAGTGACAACGTATAATATATATAAAGTCCGAGTTTAAACACCAGCCACCACAAAAAAAGACTCTTTCCAAAACAAAAAAAAAACCTTGGCACTAACCTTTTTTCACCAAGGAATCCCATGACTCTAAACAGCTAGTTACACAAAACAAAAAGAATCCAATGACTCTAAACAACTAATCACAGAACATATAAAATCCAAAACAAAAAGCATTGAACACTCTGTTAAGATAAGAACAACATAAAAGATACCAAACAGAACCTATCAACATCTACTAGTCGTTTCCAGAATCATCCACCTAAACATTATTTATTAATTAATTTAATATCTTAACCACCAATTAATGTCTTGTTTTTTCTTCAAAAAAGAAATTAATGTCTTGTTTTAAAATTCTAGAATGGTCCCTATACAACTCAAAAAAGTGCCACACTCTATCCTAAAAGAAATAAAGTAAAGTTGTTACCGTTATTATTAGCCAGCAAAGCAAATAAACAATGAACTTTAACTTTTTCAAATTCCCACTATATAATATAAATTATAACCACTAAAAATATAAACTTCAATCAAGGACAGAACTCAGAAGTGATTTGTTTTGAGTTAGCAAAAAAGAGAGAGAAAAAAAGAATGGAGAGGGAAGAAGATGTTAAGGTTGGAGCAAACAAGTTCTCAGAAAAGAATGCATTGGGCACAGGAGCTCAGAGTGATAGTAAGGACTACAAGGAAGCACCACCAGCACCTTTGTTTGAACCAGGAGAGTTGAAGTCATGGTCATTTTATAGAGCTGGGATTGCTGAGTTTGTTGCAACTTTCTTGTTCCTTTACATCACTGTCTTGACTGTGATGGGTGTCAATAGGTCACCCTCTAAGTGTGCCTCTGTTGGTATTCAAGGAATTGCTTGGGCTTTTGGTGGTATGATCTTTGCCCTTGTCTATTGCACTGCTGGAATTTCAGGTAACTTCATTTTCTTTTCTTTACTTTTTTACTTGCACCACAGTTTTATGAATCATGAGACTTACACCGAATATGACACTAATACTGACATGTCGACATCAATAATAATATGAAAATGAGTAATTGAATGTAATAACATATTTCAATGTGTCACATAAACACCGGACAAGTCTTTAATCTGAAATGTTGGTTTGGTAGGTAGATTCATCATAAAATATTATAAATAGTATATGATATTTTGTAAATTTAAGAGATTAATATGATGAGTTGTAAAAAAAAAGAGATTAATATGATTTGAGGGATAAATTAGGGACTCCACATTTTTAAGTTGGTGATGCACTAAATTATTTTGCTTTAAACAAAACTAACGAGATGGTTGGGAACAGGTGGGCACATAAATCCAGCTGTGACATTCGGTTTGTTTTTGGCTAGGAAGCTGTCCTTGACAAGAGCAGTATTCTACATAATAATGCAGTGTCTTGGAGCTATCTGTGGTGCTGGTGTAGTGAAAGGTTTTGAGGGTAATGCTCGTTATGAGTTGTACAAAGGTGGAGCAAATGTTGTGAATCCTGGTTACACCAAGGGTGATGGTCTTGGAGCTGAGATTGTTGGCACTTTTGTTCTTGTCTACACTGTCTTCTCTGCCACTGATGCCAAGAGAAATGCAAGAGACTCTCACGTTCCGGTATGTATATATGAAGAGTTGTATTTCTAGCATCTCTGACATATGCTTCATTTTTGTGGACTAAGAGTAATGTGATGTTTGTATTTGTAGATTTTGGCACCTCTTCCAATTGGGTTTGCTGTGTTTTTGGTTCACTTGGCTACTATTCCCATTACTGGAACTGGCATTAACCCGGCAAGGAGCCTTGGTGCTGCCATAATATACAACAGAGACCATGCTTGGGATGACCATGTATGTCCTTTCACTTTGTTATGATGTTGTGGTCTTCAATTTCTTTTTTGTTCTGCTTAAATGACTTATTTAATGTTTGGATTTTGTGGTAAATTAAACAGTGGATTTTCTGGGTTGGACCTTTCATTGGAGCTGCACTTGCTGCTTTATATCACCAAATAGTGATCCGAGCAATTCCTTTCAAGGCAAGAGATTAATTAATCCATCATCATCGGCATGAGTGCTTGTTTTTTTGTGTCTATTTTGGCCAAATTCATATCTGTGTAAATGAACTACTGTATGTTACTACTTCATGTTCGTGAACTGAACACACTGAATAGTCTGTGGAGTGTGGAGATTCTTTCATGTTGTTATTTATTATGCTTCTTATATACCCAGCTCTTGAGTTTTTCTTCTTTATTTATTCAAAAGCAGATTATTGAAATATTGATTTGATACCACCTAAAACAAATTTATGGTTGATATAAACATCATCAAGATTTAAAATCAGTTTCTACTCTTGGTTTGTTCGGGGCCCTTGGATTCCATTTTGCACATGCTGCTGCCCAGGATCGGCATGACTCAGATTTGTCAAATTAAACAACCATCCAAGTTTACCTAGGTCATAACAAAGACCAACTGTGATCTTCATTCAAAATCTCGAAAAAAACAGACACAAGCATTCTCGTAACCAGGTCATAACAGAGACTGATTGTGGTCTTCATTCGAAAAAGCGAAAAAACCTTGTCTACGTTGAAAACAAAAAAATATAGAGATCTGATGGTTTCTTTTAAGATTGTTTTCAAATTCAAAACATTTTTTTTTTTTTTTTTGGTGGCCGGGGTTTGAACCCTAAACCTTGCATATTTTTATGCATTGTCCATACCAACTGAGCTAAGTTCACGACGTTTTGAGTGATAGAAAGCATTATTCTCATAACTTTTTTTTTTGACAGACATTATTCTCATAACTTGTATATATATCTATTTACAATGATATATTATACTGTATTATATTTGTGTGCAACAAAGTCCTACATAATCTATCCTCTCACCGAAATAACTTATTCATTTTCCTACAGGAGCAAATAAGAATTTTCTTATATAATTTAGCATCTTCATATTAGTTAATACTGAGTATATAAAACATACTACACAAAAATGAACATTTAACCTAAAATAATAGGGAAAACATATAAACTACTATTAATACAAAAGGATAAATATTTCACATCAGGGATACAGGGATATAGAAATACATAAAAACTTGTTAATACATTGACTTATAGAGGTAACAATTAAGGCACGTCAGAAAAGATATAAATAACTGACTCTGACGAGCATCATGGAAACGATGTGGGTAGCTCTTCTAAGTTACGTCAATGATATCTATGCCGATCTTTCTCTCTTGACGAGTAAGACGAACTGTAGTAATCACGGTCACGGTCTGAAATATGAAAATGTGTTAAGAGTTGAGACATAGTAAAAGGGGAAAGGAAAAAACTGCAAACTCACAAAGACAAATAGATTCATACCATGCGATGAATGGCGCTTTGACTTATCTGAATATCCTGCATCCAATACAAAAACTAAATCTTAATCTAAATAACAAACAACAAAAACAATAATCACAAATAAAATCTATAAAAGTACCTGAATCCTTTGCTCTCTCCCTAGAACGATGACCACGATCCTTGAGTCTGACCCTCTCAGCTTCGCCGCGCTCACGTTCTTTATCAGAATCCCTTCCCCGATCACGGTCCCTTGATTTTAATCTGTCCCTCTCTCTGTCCCGGTCCCTGTGTAACTCCCCACTGGCATCCATTTTACGGTCTGGTTTAGACTT
>Ga0228711_1005942_pt1 | contig 18395 bp, 9 predicted proteins | sample MedpolnodulmetaG_2_FD_177996 | JGI IMG/M metagenome (GOLD analysis project Ga0228711, IMG submission 177996) | Root nodule microbial communities from Medicago polymorpha collected in Santa Monica, California, United States - brown nodules | ecosystem: Host-associated > Plants > Roots > Nodule...
GGGCATGAGCCCCCAACTTTATATGAGTATGCATGGACTCAACAACTTATTCAACAACAACGTACAACTTCAACGACTTGACGACATCAACAACATTGACAACATCAACAACAACGTAAGACATCAATGACAACGTCAACAACAACGTACAGCTCCAATATTATAATCTCATAGATATTCATCAAGTTAATTCAACATATGCAGTTCATATCATAGTTCATCAACATATAAACATTCATGTAATAGTTCATCATTTAATTGCAACATCATAAAATCATCATGTTAATTCAACGTAAGCATGCATATAATAATTCATCAATCAAGGTTATTCATAAAATAATTCATCGACATATATATTCATGTAATAGTTCATCAATCAAAGTTATTCATTTAATAATCATCAACATATACATTCATGACAAACAAAGTTAGACTCACCACAACATAGGTTAAATACTCTTAAACACTATAATTGAACTCATAGTACACAAGCTTTGAAGTTTGGAGACAATCTACAAGTTTTGGGTTGACTTAGAAATAGTTATGCGGGATTTTCGTAAAATTTCACCAAGACCTACTTGGAGTGTTTTCATCATAACTCAAAAACCAAAAATCATTTTCAAGTCAACCCAAAGCCATTGGAAAGATAACAAAATTATCTAGAATTTTTATGTTTACACCAAAGGCTAATTCAAAACAGAAAAGGGCGAAAAATGCGAATGTTTTCCAGATTGGCCTGACAGAAAATCGGGGGTCGAATTGCAGCATTCGGGGCCCGATTTTTGCCGAACCAAACTGAAAAAACAGCTCAGAAAGTCGGTGGCCGAGTTTGGCAGTTCGGGGGCCGATTTTGGGCTTCCCAGCAGTTCAAAAATCAGTTTAACAACGCATTTTTCACTTAAGAATCACTCTTAAATCCCAAATTTGATAGGAAACATTGCCTAGGTTTATTCTACAACCTAAACATCATTTATCCACGAAATCTACGGACCGTCTACACTCTTAACAACCAATTCTACGGGTTCTATCATCAAATCCGGTTTTAAACCCTAATTCTCAATTTCACATGAACAACAACAAAACTACATGCTAAATTCAACCTCAGAATTATACAACCTAAGATTAGAGAATATTAGTCCCACCCTTACCTTAGATTAGATGATTGCAAGGTTCTACGAATTCTTCTCTTCTCTTGGTTCTCTTCTTCTCTAGGTTCTCCTCTTCTCTTGGTTCTCCAAAAGCTTCTAACCTAATTTGTGGCTGTCTCTTAGCTTTTATATCTCACACCCACAACATATTTTCCAACTAAATCCACGTATTTTCTAACTAAATCCAAACCAGCCCTCCAAATATACTTATTCTAAATATCCAACATATTCTACTAAAAAAATATAATATAAAGCCACTTAATAAAATATTAAAACACCACAACATGTCATAAATCAACATAAATCACATAAGTCATATAAAAGACTCTAAACTCAACCAAAAATAATTAAATAATAAATTGGGGCGTTACAACAATCATCAACATCAATTGATATATATATATATTAATCAACATCAACTATATAATATAGCTCAACAACTCCATACACTTTCTCATATTTCCAAGCAAAGGAGAAAATACAGCACTTTATGATAAACATCATATTCAACACCTAACAATCATTCACATATCTTCATTCAATCATATAAAGCTATTCACGAAAGGTTTATAAGGTAATTGGCTTTAAGGAACCATTTTTGACAAAATCCGCATCAAGTGGTAAAAACGGCCAACATTGATATTTTTCAAAGCAAAGTAACTTGTTCAAGTTTGAAAACTTAGAATTCAATTTTAATTAGTCCTATAAGCGTGAACGTAGCCCACTTGTAAACTATTAAGCATTAGTTCCAAGTTTGGACTAAGTCCGTATGAGAAATCTTAAATTCAAGTATCCCACGATATCATACAAAAACGAATTTTACGTGATTAAGACATTGCATTAATTTTACATGCTTTGCCTAAGTACATAGGAACTGTAGACTAACCATGTAATCATCTTAGTTCTCAAAAATTCACTTTCCGACAAAATCCAGAAATACCAAAAGTTCAAGTTTCAAATCATTTAGAAAATCCCAAGTTTGAATAGGTTAATCATGTTCTAGTAGGTTTAGGAGTATAAACAGTGATTAAACAAGTTGAAAGAAGTGTTTTACAAAGCTCGGATTGGTCCCCGAAAGCTAGGAACGAAAATCAAAAGGTGCTGAAACTGGGCTCGTTCCCTTAAGCGACCAAGTTCCAGAAACTCTCTGTGGCTGTTCGCTTACAGCTCGCTTACAGTTCGCTTAAGCAAACAGTCATCAGTTCTGCACAAAAACTCTCGGGTTCCAACCCTTTTTCACCCAAAATCCCCAATTTTGATCTCCCAACACCCAAATATGTTTCCAAAGATTGTTTACAGGTTCATGAACTCAAAAGGGCTTTCAAAAACACATTAAACATGAAAACAAATGCCATTTCAACATGATTCACCAAATCAACCCATTTTCACAAAAACCATCAACAACAACTTAATTCACGTCACAAACCCATGATTATGAACGCCCAAGCTATGAATCATCAACAACAATACCTCATAACAACAACAATTAAACATAAATCCCACCACAAATCAACAACAACATAGCACAATTCAACAATTGGAGCACAATTCACAACATTCCCATTATCACATATTATGAACATGCAATTTCATCATCAACAATTCAATTATGAACAATTTCATATCCTCAAACATATCACTAGAACTAGAGCACGAATTTCAACAATTAAGTTCACAATAATCACTTATTCAAATAAGCACTTATGCATAGAACTAGAGAAGAAATTAAACTAAGAGATTATGATTGAAATCTAACCCCCTTACCTCAAATCTTCACAATTCTAAGCTAAGGCTTCACTTTAGCTCCAATCCCTTGATTCTCTACCCTCTTCTTGCACTCCTTGTTCTTCTCTCTTCAAACCCCTTTTCTTCTCTTCTAGCACTTTCTCTCTCTACCTCTCTCAAAAACTTATGAAATGATTGTGTAACCCTATTTTCTTTAATGGCTAATGCTTATATAGTCTCTACACAATTGGGCTTAACCCTCTTAATGACTTAATGGGCTCACAACACTTATAAACTAACTCCCAAAGTTTCTATCCACTAACGGTTAAAAGTTATCGAATAATTACCGGTTATAAAATAAATTGCAAAGGAGTAAGAATGAATGCTTGAAAAAGAACAAGTAAATTGCAAAAGAATTTAAAGAAACAAATGTAAATTGCATTGACTGAATGTAAATTGGTACATAAATTCATACATTGTGACTTGTTACTCGTATGCGGATAGTATGAGCGTAAGTTCTTTGTATGATTGAATTGTGACCTGCTTTTCTTATGAGAAAATACTACTTATACTAGAAAACTAAAATACAACAGTTACATTCGAAATAAAACTCCTCCTAACTGGTATAAGCATCTTTTCGATCTTAACTACTACTGGCTTCCTTATCTAGCACCAACACTTTTTCGACTCCAGCTTACCTCTCGAACCAAACTCTTTCTTACTTGTCGAACCATCATCTCAAAACAACAAATTCCTTTAAGTCTATCATTTCGACCAACATGTGAATCGAACTCATCAATTCCTTCAAAATCTAAGTCAAAATTCGTTGACTGCATTTGTTATAACCTATTGAAAATACAGGCTAACAATAAGTCAACTATATTAAGCTCTGAACTAAAGCGTCAACCCTACGAGGCTCTGAACTGTTTATAAGTCAACCCTACGAGGCTCTGGACTAAAGCGTCAACCCTACGTGGCTCTGAACGCCCTGTCAACTCTACGAGGCTACTAACAAATTATAAGTCAACCCTTTGAGGCTCTGAACTAAAGTGTCAACCCTACGTGGCCCTGGACGCCCTGTCAACCCTACAAGGCTCTGAACAATTTATAAGTCAACCCTATGAGGCTCTGAACTATGCGTCAACCTACGTGGCCCTTAACTCCCTGTCAACCCCACGAGGCTCTGAACAAATTACTCGTGAACCCTACGTGGCACTGACCGTACTGTCAACCCTTCGAGGCCCTGTACATCTATCTATGTCAACCTTAAATAAGCTCTGAACAAAACGAGAAACTTACAAAAATTTACACACCATGTCTGCCTACAAAGATACAACTGTAAAATGTAAAACACAAAATATGCTACGAAATTCGACGCAACGCCATAGAAAAGTTCAACTCGTCAACATATTCTCCACAACGCCATAAAACATCAACAGTTTATCAAAAGATAATCGACAGAAAATGACTGAAACTATAGTCAGAAAAATAGCCATATTTCCTCAGCAAAAAAAGCAAGCATCACTTAAATAAACGCACCATGATGCTAAATAAAGGACAAGCTTCGAAGGAAACAATAAATAGCCTGAAACAACATTGTGATCGACAAATTGAAGAAAAATAGAGCGCAACACTACAAGGAACAAAAATAAAATAAAATTGCAGCACGAATAGGAGATGAAGGAATACTAAAATACAAAGTACCAAGAGGGACTCGCCCACTTTAAGTTAAATCCAAAATAAAAATCATAAGTACTTAGGATACCATATACAAATCGTCCCGATAAAATACATCAACAATGAATTTGTAGAGTACTATAGCGCCAAAAAGGGATCGCCCAAGTTACAGAGTACAATATCGCCGAAAAAGGCTTGCCCATACTATACACTCATGAACTCACCGAAGAACATGTAAATGCAGATATAACCCATCTTAAAATATCAAAAGAGCAATGTTATAATTAATCACTTCGCCTTGTCCCAAGACTCATGCTTGGAGGGCTGTGGACTATCGACTATATAAATCACTTTGCCTTGTCCCAAAACTTGTGCTTGAGGGGATGTGGACCGTCATTTTATTCCTAAGGGCTTAAAGGCCCTCAAGAAAGACTCTTGACCGCATGGGCGTGCCGTTCAAAGGCGTCGCCTCAACAGTTATACTTATTCATCACTTCGCATTGTCCTAAAACTCGTGCTTGAGGGGCTGTGGACTGTCATTATATTCCTAAGGGCTTAAATGCCCTCAAGAAAGACTCTGGAATGCCTGGGAGTGCTCTTCAAAGGCATCGCCTCAACAGTTATACTTATTCATCACTTCACACTGTCCCAAAACCCGTGTTTGGGGGGCTGTGGACCGTCATTATATTTATTAGGGCTTAAACACCCTCAAGAAAGACTCTAGAACGCCTGGGCGTGCCCTTCAAAGGTGTCACCTCAACAATTATACTTATTCATCACTTCGCCTTGTCCCAAGACTCGTGCTTGGGGGACTGTGGACCGTCAATATATTCCTAAGGACCTAGGAGTCCTCCAAAGAGGCCCAGGAACCCTCCAAAAGGGCCAGGACGCCCTCCAGAAGGCTCCCTGGACCCTTGGCGCGTCCTTTAATTGGCACCGCCTTAGCTGGCTTCAAGATGTTTCTAGAAGCCAGGTAAGAGACCTAAAGCCCAACTTACTTAGGGCATAAGTTACGCTTAAAGAAGCCCACAATAGGCTATAAATACCACCCTTAAGTTCAGTTTCTAGGCATAACATAAACAGTCTCAAATACATCTAGATAAATATTTAAAGATTCATTCATGTAGTTTATATAATATAATTTTCTCATATATATTTACATGTAAAATGTTCTCCCCTGTGTCTCTTTTTGGAGGTGTTCTCCTTTTAATTTTTTTTAAGAAAGGTGTTCTCTTTTTATTTGGTGGTGTCTTCCGCGTGCCTAATCCTATTAATAATTGTCCCATAATTTTTTAGGCAATTTGATCACGTCATTTAATTGTTTTTTTTTTACGATTTAATCTTTGACGCAAAATCACATTAGTTTACTATTAAAATCAGATTTTGTTTTGTATCTGATCATTGCACTGATTTTGATAAAAAAAATTGTTTGACATTACAAGTTTATTTATGGAAATTGATATAAGTTTTCTTTTTCCTTAAAAAACAAATTTATTTGTGAAAAATCAATGTCAATATTCAATTGCGTGATTAATGAATTTATTTGTGGAAAAATTTATTTGTAACTAAACAGAGTTATATTGATCAATTCCATTAAAAAAATATTATTATCTATTAATTGTTAAACGTATATTCCTTTTTTTTCAACAATAAAAAATGGTATATATTAACAGATTTGTGAAATTTTTCAAGCACAAGGTGTATCAAGGAGACCTCTAATTATTACAATTTATCAATGTTACATAAACAATTAGCCGATGCTCAGAGAAAACAAGGGGCTTCACCACCACCACGAACTAAATCAGAAAATAAAGTTAGCATTTTAAATAAGGGGCTTGACAACCACGAACTAAATCAGAAAACAAAGTTAGCTTTTTAAACGTATATTCCTAATTTCCTATAATACGCACTATTTTGATATCTCAGTTATTAATCAATAAAATCCATATGTACATTTGTACAAATAAAAAGGTTGATTAAATAAATGATTCCTATAAATATTAAATGTCCATAAATTTGTTTTTAGTTCCTACACAAAAAATTGACACTTTTTAACCCCCATAACATTTTTTATTAGCAATTTAAGGACAAAATTTGTTGAAGGAATTTTTTTACAGGGACTAAAATGCCAAAGGAAAATGTTATAGGGATTAAAACAAAACGAATAAATCTGGTGAAGGGATTTTATTAAAAAGATTTATGAAAAATGTTAATAAAAAAATTCCTTCAACATATAATTCCTTCAAAACGAATAAAAAATGCCAAAGGAAAATGACCCTAAATCCCTTCAAAATTTGACCCTAAATCACCCCTCTTTAGTGGATGAAGGAGAAGAAACTAAGTTTTATTGACAGCCTGTTAACTTTTATTTTTTTAGCAAAAAGGTTAATTAACCCTTCACTTAATTAATTAACCTTTTTATTTATACAAATGTATATATAATTGAGAGTTTGAAGTAGTGTGTGTATTATAGGAATATACTGTCTAACAATTCATTAATTATAATAACTTTGTTTCGTTACAGAAAGTTTTTCAACAAATAAATTCATTAACCACGTCAATGGAATATTGGCATTGATTTTTCCACTAATAAACTTTAGTTTTTTGAGAAAGAAACTTATATCAATTTCCATAAATAAACTTGTAATGTCATTCCTTCCTTTAAAACTAATTTTTTTCAGATGCAAAACAAAATGTGATTTTGGAAGTAAATTAAATGTGATTTTGGGTCAAAGACAAAATCGTAAAAAAAAATAAAATTAGAAACAAGACTTAAATGACGTGATCAAATTGCCTAAAATATTATGGGAGAAGGGGATTCACGGATTCACTTGTTTATAATGTCGATAGTGGTAATGGTGATGCTTATGTTATGGAAAATTTCAGATTTGGAGATCATTGCTAATCATTCTTCGAAAACTCAAGTCTCGTGCAATGAGTTATTGCAAAAGAGTGGGCATGACCGGAAACAATAAGTCCAACATTGTAAAAGGACAATGGACACTAGAAGAAGATAGGTACATATAAAAATATCATTTACTTATTCTGTCGCTGTTTTATATTTTTTACCAATTTGGAATTTTGATCTAAGATGGTTATGTCTCTGTATGTAAAAACAGGTTGTTGATAAATTTGGTTGAACAATATGGATTGAGAAAATGGACTGATATTGCTCAGAAATTGCCTGGTAGAATGGGAAAACAGTGTAGAGAGCGATGGATTAATCATCTAAGGCCAGATATTAAGGTGCATATTTAGACCACCCCTGATTCTTTTTTTAGTATTTCTCATGTGTACTTGTGTTTAGACCTCTCCTGATTCTTTTTTATTGAATTTTTTAGACCTTTATAAAAAAAAAACTTATATGATTAGATTTTCCGATTGTACATTAGCTAGTGACCTAGGTTCAATCTTGAAATTCTTGTAGGCTATAATAATATCTAGGCTTAAATATGAAAGTAGTCCCTGCAAATATCTGACATTTTGGTTTTAATCCCTGTAAAAATATTTTTTGGGTTTTAATCCCTGCAAATATAAAAAATTTGGTTTTGGTCCTTGATATTTTGTTTTAGTCCTTGTAAAATTGATTCATATTGGATTTGGTCCTTGTAATATGTAGAATATTTGATTTTAGTCCCTCAAAGTGAGGACTAAAATGAATATTATAGGGACCAATTTCAATATGAAATAATTTTACAAGGATTAAAACAAAATACCAAGGACCAAAACCAAATTTTATATATTTGCAGAGACTAAAACCAAGAAAATATTTTTACAGGGACTAATACCAAAACGCCAGATATTTGCAGGGACCATTTTCATATTTAAGCCTAAAATCTATAAAAATACCATCCTTAAGATAGGCTATAATAAAATGTATAAAAATACCATCCTTAAAATTGGTGGTTTTCACTAACCTAGCATGGTGTATGTCTCCTTTAATCTAGATTTTTATAGGTATAAAAAATACAAATAATGATGTAGAATTTCGATGCAATTAGACAAAGACGGCCTAATAACCTTTAGGCTTAATTGCAGTTTTAACCCCCTAACTTTTTCAAAGTTGCGTTTTTGGGCCCCTAAGTTTTGCAACAGTAGCAGTTTTGGCCCTCTAAGGCCAAAATAAATATAAAAAAAATAACACGTGGCACCTCACTTAGGGTGCCACGTCAGCGTAGACCGAGTCAATATTGGCATAGGGGGCCAAAACTGCCACAGGTGCAAAACTTAGGGGGTGGTTTAGTAGTTTTTTTAAGGGGCCAAAATCGCAACTTTGAGAAAGTTAGGGGGCTAAAACTGTAATTAAGCCTAACCTTTATAATAGTAAGTGAGACCTAAATGAAGGCCGAATATATGTGATTTTTTATTAGAATAAACGTCTTTTACTTATAAAATTTATTGAAAAATAAATTTGTGTTGGTGGATCTAAAGTGAGGGTTAGTAGCATTATCCTTACCTTTGGGTCTGCCATGCAAATACACACACATAGTATTACATAGAAGGGTCATGTTAACTTGTGTTCTAAGGGCACATGTTAAGGAACCAGAAAAAGTAATTTTGTATTGGAAATCATAATATTTTAACTTTTAAGAAGTCAACTGCACGACATTTGATACGTATATTTATATAAGGAGTTTCTTAACATGTGTCCTTGAGGGCACAAGTTAATATTTGCTTACATAGAAAAATGTTTGGTAGACATGTCAATGGTGTATCCTTTTGAGACAGATAAGAGAGTGTGATGTGATATATTGATGAAGTGTTGAATGAATGTAGTGATATCTGAGGTGTTCCAAATACTATTGTTGAATTAGATATCTAGCATACATTTATTTCACATGTTATATGTTTTCACTTTCACTTCAACTAATAGATATTAGAGAATATAAATTTAATTTTTCTAACTATTTTCTTTTATGATATTTTTAAAAACAGATCCAGCATTTTAAAAATTTTACAAAATGTAAAAACACGGTTTCTAAAAGTACCCTCTTGTTGTGGCTTATTGCAGAAGGACATATGGAGTGAGGAAGAAGAAAAAATATTGATGAAAGCTCATGGAGAGTTGGGAAACAAATGGGTAAAGATTGCCAAAAGGTTACCTGGGAGAACTGAAAACTCAATTAAGAACCATTGGTATGCAACAAAGAGAAGAGAATATTCAAAAAGAAAGTACCCTAGTGGTAGTACTCTTCTACAAGAATATATCAAGAGCTTGAACTTAGACAAAAATCCCCCAAAAGAGTATACAAGAAAATCTTCAACTAAAGCCAGTGACAGTGAGTGTTTGCTAACCAACCAAAGCACAGTATCAGCTCAGTCTCAGAAAGCCAGTGACAGTGAGTGTTTGCTATCAAGCGGTGATTTTGATGATGATATCCTAGATATTTGTTTCGATGATAATTTGTTTCAAGATGGGTGTAGTATTGATTCTCTGCTAGATGATATGCAAATTGTTGAAGATACTATGCTTGGAGTTGATGTTAAGAAAGAGCTGGATTTGATCGAGTTTTTTTACTCAGGTCAATGAAATAACTCTTATCTTTGGCAGTAGCTGCAACTATGTTTAGTTTATACAACTTTCTATCTAGTCCAGGAAAACAAAACAGATTATAGATCTTTGAATTTAGTTATTATTCGTTCCTGCATGTTAAAATTGTTGCTTACAATGGTGACATTTTATGTTCTATTTTGTGATGCTTCACTTTTGTTCTTTGCCATAAGTGTGAGATTTTCTACAATATTTGGTGTCAATATAATGGAAAAATACGTTTCAGTTTAATCAGGTAGTTTATTTTCTTGGTCATGCCTCTATAGCTGAGGTAATTTGCCATGTTTGTCTGATTTAGATCAAAATGCTTTGAACTTGGCACACAACATAATATTGCGGGTGCAGAAAAAGACTCAATGAATAGGTACTGTACAATCATACACTGAAAAAAGTTTATTGTTCAAATTGACCCTGTAAAATACGCAATGTTTGAAAAAATGACCTTGTAAAATAAAAAATAGATATTATAACCTTCTAATTTGAAATTCTTCATATTTTTAACCCTATAATATACGCGTGGTCCAAAGGTTGATCTAGATAATGAATTTTTTCATGCTTTTTTTTCCAACATCGTTAGGATGTTAAAACATGGCTTTACACAAAAAATTCGATTTGGCATAAAGAGGTTCCTTTGAAAGTTACGGTTTTTGCTTGGCGTATTCTTTGGGAAAGGCTTCCTACAAAGGACAATCTTCTTTTGTGCAACATTCTTCATGATAATCAGATGTGCGTGGGTGGATGCGGGATGGAGGAAACGACATATCATTTGTTTCTTTCTTGTCTTATTTTTGGCACCATTTGGTATCAGTTGCATTGTTGGTTAGGTGTTTCAGGGGTTGATCCTATGTTTTAGTCTGAGCATTTTTTGCAGTTTGGTCAATTGGAAGGCAATCACAAACGCCTTAGATCGATTCTTATTTTAATTTGGCTAACGTGCACTTGAGTGTTATAGAAAGAATGTAATAACCGAATTTTTAATAACAAGCCATTATCGATTAATCCCTTGGCTTGATTGGGCATTGCCATGTAATTTTGTTTTCAGCACTGTAAACATTGTTTGCTTTTGTTCTGTCACTCTTGTGCCCCTCAGAAAGAGCATTTTGTTAATATAAGTTTTATTTTGGCTTGTCAAAAAAATTTAATGGTACTAAATCAATGCAGTTAATTACAAATCGTTATTTTCTTTGTATCAGCCGAGAATGAAGAAAAGAAAAATATAATATGTTTATATTTAATGGTAGGTGTTAAAATCAAATCAATGGAAGTTATTCACCATAACGAATTAACGGCTAAATGTTCGTTTTAAAGAAATCAAAAGAAATTTCCAAGTATAAATTATTACCGAATTGAGATGGAAATTAACTATAGCAGTTACAAACATGCATTGAATTGTTACCAAAAAAAATACCAATGCATTGAATATAGGGATCGTGTAAATAAAATTAAGTGCAGCAATTTGTGACTAGTTGGACACATATCATCATCATCATCATTATTATAAAAACGATGGTCCACTTTAACTATCACTCTCAAAAATCTCAGGATACATATCATCACATCACATCACATCATGCTTATATAAACGATGGTTCACCCTAACTTATAATATCACTTTCAAAAATCTTATCACTCCCATAATTTCTGTTTTTATAGACACAAACATGAATATTGTCCTTCTGCTGTGTGTCATCCTACTTGCAGGTTTGTAACCACGAATCTCCACTAATCACCAAGGTTATGATTTCTTAATGTACACCAAATAGTAAAATCAATAGTTGCTAAGCTAACAAAATTGCTAAGTTGTTTTTTACTAAAAAAAATATTTTTCAATAAAAAATCTTATTTTTTTAATTATCTAGTTACAATTGACAATTTGAATCGATATTTTAAAAATTTAACCAAATTGCCAATTCTGTCGAGAATATTATTAGGATTTATCTTTAATTAGCGATTCTGATATGTTTTTGAATTACAATTTAGCTCTACATTTACATGTGATTCGAGTTTAGTACATTTACATATAAATATATATCACATGCATATATATAAAACTCTAAAAACCTCATAAGTGGTATCACCAACCAAAGGTTTAGACGGTTATGTAAATATAAAATAGCAATGACTACATATTCGTGTGTTAAATGAAGATGTAGACCAACAACAAACCATGACCATTTTCAAGTGTTACGTAAAGTATATTACAGTGTTGTATTTTAGTTTTACTTTTTCATTTTCCTAGAGGTTACTTATGATTTTATGAATGCAAGCATAATATTAGTATGCTACCACAGGTTTTGAAGCTGAAGCATTATCCTATGATCATAGTGCCAGCATTGAAGTAAGCTCTCTCACTAACATTTACATTTTGGAGTGTAACATACTGCATAAAATAAAATAAAATAAAATTATATTCTAATTGTTGGTGCTGCAACTTGTTTTCAACTTCAGTGTTTGGCACACCCACAAAAGCCTCAATATAATGGAGGAATCATTAAAAATCCAGAACTAAATGATGGACTACAAGGATGGACAGCATTTGGGAATGCAAGAATAGAACATAGAGAATCATTGGGTAACAAATATGTGGTAGCCAATAACAGAAATCAACCACATGATAGTGTCTCCCAGAAAATTTACCTACAAAATGGATTGCATTATTCTTTATCTGGTAAACTTTTTACTCAAATACCATAAGTTCTGCATTGTTCCTCGCAGCTAGCTAGATTTACTTTATACTAGAGTGTTTAATATGAGAGTGTGAGAGGAGTAGATCCGGACCATAAAACCATAGATGGTCACGTGACATTTTATTCTAGTCTTAACCATCCACAATTTGATCTAAGTAAGGCTAAGAATAATTCCTCTGGTACCGGCATCGTCAAAAGACCAAATGTATAGTGCTAAAGTACAAACATAAGAACAAACATAACAAAGAGTAATATCAACTTATTTATTATTAGAAAAAGTGTTTATTCTTTTATCAACTTGTGACCATGCAACACTAAATTGCAATTTTAAGGCTATCTTTTAATCTTTTTCACTCGATTGAACTATGGGTTAAAATTATGCAGCTTGGATACAAGTGAGTGAGGCAAATGTCCCGGTGACAGCAATGGTCAAAACAACTGAAGGATTTAAATTTGGTGGTGCCATTTATGCTGAGCCGAATTGTTGGTCTATGCTTAAGGGTGGTCTCACAGCGGACGCAACAGGAGCAGCTGAGCTCTATTTTGAGGTACAATTCTTGTGGCTCTTCTCCATATTTATGATTTTGTAGTATAGGTCTATTTTTGTAGCTTTATTCATATGACACGAATTTCCAAATTTCTCTTTACATCTTCAAAATACTGAATTTTGTAGAGCAATAATACTTCTGTTGAAATTTGGATCGACAACATTTCCTTGCAACCTTTCACACAAAAACAATGGACGTCTCATCAAGAACAAAATATTGAAAAGGTAAACATTATTTAATTATTAGCAACCTTCAATAGGTCCAGTTCAACCTCAATTATTGGATAAATCCAATGAGTGAGTTATTTATCAGTCGTTGGATTGATCCAACGATTGGGTAAGGTATCGTATGTGTAAAATAAATAAAAAGGGTAAAGTGCATTACAAGTTTAATTCTGACTTTGCAGACCCGCAAGAAGAACGTAGTAGTACAAGCACTTGATGAACAAGGACACCCTTTACCAAATGCAAGAATATCTATTACAATGAAGAGGTATGGTTTTCCATTTGGAAGTGCCATGAACAAATACATCCTGAGCAATATTGCATATCATTATTGGTTCGCATCTAGGTTCACGGTAACCGCATTTGAAAATGAAATGAAGTGGTACACGAATGAATATGCACAAGGCAAGGATAACTACTTTGAAGCAGATGTGATGCTACGGTATGCAAAGAAACATGGTATTGCTGTTAGAGGCCACAATATATTTTGGGAGGATCCTCAATACCAACCTTCTTGGGTACCTTCGCTCTCAGCAGACCAACTTAACAATGCAGTCGAAAAGAGGATAAATTCTGTTGTGTCAAGATACAAGGACCAGCTAATTGGTTGGGATGTTGTTAATGAAAATCTGCATTCCTCATTCTTTGAGAGTAAACTAGGACAAAATTTTACAGCTAAGATGTTTAATGAAGTTCACAACATTGATGGAAACACCACATTGTTCATGAATGATTATAATACTATTGAGGATAGTAGAGATGGTTTATCAACCCCACCAAAATATATCCAGAAGATAAGAGAGATCCAAAGTTGGAATAAGCAATTGCCTCTTGGAATTGGACTTGAGTCTCATTTTTCTAATTTTCCTCCCAACTTGCCTTACATGAGAGCCTCCCTTGATACCCTTGCTGCCACTGGTTTGCCAGTATGGATCACTGAATTAGATGTTGCAAGCCAGCCAAATCAGGTAAAGTCGATAACACCAAGTATGCTTATCATTTCTCATGCTACAACGATGTTGCTAGAAGTGTAACATGTGTAAATTCATTAGTAAAATATGTTATGCAATCTACGATTATACACATTTATAACATAATTTTTCTATTTAAAGTAAAATGTGTTGTTGAATGAAATCATATTCTCACAATTATGCAGTAACTAATTTAGGTTTTCCACTAATGATTTGTGTAGGCAGGGTACTTAGACCAAGTTCTTAGAGAGGCACACTCTCACCCAGGGATTCGAGGCATTGTAATGTGGACAGCGTGGTCGCCACAAGGTTGTTTTAGGATGTGCTTGACAGATAACAATTTCAAGAATTTGCCTACAGGCGATGTTGTCGACAAACTGATTTATGAGTGGGGGAGAAAAATATTATCAGGGACAACAGACAAAAATGGGTTCCTTAAGGCCTCCCTTTTTCACGGCGACTACAAAATGGAAATTAGTCACCCTGCAAAGAAGAATTATACTTTCACTCATCAGTTACAAGTGCTATCAAAAGACAAGTCCAAGAAAACAACCCAATTTATACAAATTTCTATTTAGTTATTTGCTTCTACATGGTAAACTTGTTGCTTATAATGGTGACGTTTTATGTTCTATTTTGTGATAATTCAGCTCTGTGATTACTATATCTGCAAGATTTTCTATATTTTTAGTTTATTTTATTGGAATCGTGTTTTGAACGCATTTGTACCAGTATAATGGAAATGAAGGCAGTTTCAACTTAATTTGATCTGGCAGTTTATTTTGTTGGTCTTTTGTCTATAGTGTGTGCTGAACATTTGCAATTAGTATTGAAATTATGCTTTTGTAGGAAGACATTTCCTTTTAATTTCATTTTCATTTCAATGTTGGTGTTACCTCATGTATAGGTTAGTGAAATTTAAATGTTAGCAAAATCACACAGGTTATCATCTTTCTTTTCTAATTTGAAATTTTTTGATGAGCCAATATTTACAGTGTTTTCGTAAGAATAAACAGAATTTTCCTACATAAAACGTAAGAACTAACCAGATATTGATGGAGCACTGCGAGAGAAATCTATGCAAAGTAGAGATATTTGGCGCAAGAAAAGGCGAGGGTTGAGAGAAATGTGCTATATAAATGAGTGCCATATAATTATTGTGAAATGTGAGAAAAATGAAAAGAGCAACCAGAAACCAATAAGACAAAATATTTACAAACAATGCAAAGTGTGAATGAATGAATAATTGATGTATTTGAAGTAGACACATAGTTAACATGAACAAAGAATAGAAACTTGCCTCAGTGGACTCTTCTTCAAACATGTCAAAACAAATCCTTTTTTCAGAATGCGAGAAAATAATCATTTAGCTGCACAAAATATCATTAAAATGTAACATCCTGTTAGGAACTCAGCAATTGGATTCCAATCAAACTCCCCAAAAGTAGACAGAATTGATAAATCAAATGAATTATCACTGAATGGAAATTAATAGGAATCGAAAAGATGATGACCTTGCACTCAAAGGTAGTAAAAGAGAAAGATAGTCTTGAATAATTAAGTTCATTGACCAGAAAGTACTCATCCAATTTCTATCTATGACTCTCCTAGATATGAGACCTCCCTCCGACTTCCTCTCAACCACAGTCTCGGTGATTGACTCAACAGTTATAATAGAAATGGAAACACACTCCTAAACAGCATAATCAACTCTTGCTTACAAGCTTACGAGTGATTCAGAGTTTACAACTCAATTACAGTCCATCTATAGTATCAACGTGATACAAGAGTGGCTCACAAATAACAAGGACACAATAATGGTCTGTTTGGTAAGGCCATCAAACAAGCTTATAGCGGATAGCTTATAAGCTCGTTTGATAAAAAAAGCTCTGTTTGGTAATGGTTTTTTACGAGTTTATAGCGGATAGCTTATAGCTTATTTCACGAGTTTATAAGCTATTTTTCAGACGCTATTCCAAGTAGCGTTTGAGCTTATAGCTTATCAAAATTTCTTCCATTTTTACCCTTATTATTTTATCTAAAATCCATTTTTATCCTTTATAATTTAACTAATAGATATAATTACCTTATAAATATCCATTGTCTTCCTTTGTTGTAATAATAGATATAATTACGTTTTTATGCAACTGCAATATACCTACATCACAATATACTTTTTTTCATAAATAAAAATGATCATTGCCTTCCGTTGAAATCAAAAAAATTCATGAATTACGTTATAATTTTTCATAAAAAGGGCACATTTAATTAATTTTTTTGGTGACGTTTAAATTCTTTTTGTTAGGCTTACATCATTTTTATTGTGTGAGCCTTAAATTGTTTTTCATATATCATTTCACGTCTATATTTTTTTGTCTAAATAATTTAAAACACTAGTTACAATAATCACATTTTTTCATACTTTTACTACACTTAAATTCACTAAACTCGTTATATTTTTCTAAAAATAATGCATAAAAAATATATGAAATTAATAAATTATAAATACTTAAATATTAATGAATATAAATTTTAATATGAAATAAGAATGTCCTTTTATGTAATTTTACATTTATAAGTCAGTTGAACCGCTAGTTTTACCAAACACACCAATTAGCCTATCAGCTATAAGTCATCAGCTATCCGCTATAAGCTATCAGCTAGCTTATCAGCCATCCGTTATTTTTACCAAACAGAGCCTAAAGGGAGCTTCTATGAAGAAGTCGGGTAATTGACTTCTTCGGTGCAGTCGTTTGAATGGGCCAATCAGATTTCAAGCGATGACATGTTAGATACCTGCATTATGTTACAGTGTAGGCGGTCTACAGTACCGTAAGTAGAAGGAAAACTTTATTTCTTGATCTTAATGGTTAGATTTACTTGGTCTCTATATTATTGTGGTATACCATCTACACATGATTTTTCTTCTAGTAACAATTCTATCTCCTCTTTATTTCCCTTTCTTTATTTATTCATATTCTCTCTCTTTTAAATTTTTATTAAATTAACATCTTCATCTTTCCTTCACCATATTCATCATATATTCATCTTTCCTTCATCATCTTCATCATATCTTTATCAACTTATTCATCATCTTCATAAGAGGAAAAAAAACCAAGAAAAAAAATGAAATTACATAATTTTAAAAAAAAATTACAATTAATGACAAATTCTAGTATGGACTACTTGCTCCATATGTTCCACTATGAACAAGTTTTTTTTTTAAATCTTAAATCCATATGTGCCACCCATCAATCATCATTCACCTATTTCTTCTGCATTTTTGTAAACTTATATTTGTTGGAACAAAGGGTGTTTTCACAATATCACTTATTGAGTTTTGATAATAACAAAGTATTAAAAATCATCAATTGGACTTGCTAAACAATTTGTTCAAGTGTACAGGATCCATAATCAAAGTACAATTCATAAAGATTCTGATTGAACAAAGTTCAAGAGCAAAGGAATTTTATTTGAAGCTACGAGCGTCTGGAAGAATGCATCTGAAGAAATACGTCTGAAGAAGTGCATCTAAAGAAACGGGTCTGAAGAAGAGCTCCTGAAGACACGTCATCAGAAGCAAGGTCATCAGAAGCAATGGTCATCAGAAGCATATCTCGCCATAAGCTATTTCACCAGAGTTGACAAAGGACAATGTACGAAGTGTACGGCCACAAACTCTGCAACCACCATCTCTGCAATCCTTGTCTCTACAACAAGACAAAGATAACAGTAATATTGCTGCAGACGTTGTTCCTTTAGTAATGGAATGGATTTGAAATTAGTTCTTCATAGGACAACTATCAAATCAGGCAAAAGATCAAGGGTGAAGAATCAAAGCTTCAAAGCAAGACAAGTTGATGT
>Ga0228711_1005943_pt1 | contig 18394 bp, 13 predicted proteins | sample MedpolnodulmetaG_2_FD_177996 | JGI IMG/M metagenome (GOLD analysis project Ga0228711, IMG submission 177996) | Root nodule microbial communities from Medicago polymorpha collected in Santa Monica, California, United States - brown nodules | ecosystem: Host-associated > Plants > Roots > Nodule...
GAGCAGTTCTACATGTTCCCTCTTTTAATTTAAATAAATCTGAACCACTTATTTAATCTATTGGTGTTTTTCTCGTGGTTCACCGGTGAGGGACCTAATTGGACCCTCACCCTAGAATCCACCATAAATGTGAGTTGTATTTATTATTTATATGTTAAATAGATGTAATATACTTTACGTTTTGTTATTATAAGTTCCCTTTGAATCTCTGGAAAAAAAAGTTCCCTTTTTAAAAAATGCATTCTTCAATACAAGTCCCTATGTGAGTTGATTTTATTTCTTTCTAAACTAAGACCTTATTAAGTCTAAATTTTAAATTAACATTTTTGTAAACAACCAATTTTACAATCTTAATGGTTAGAATCTAAAAATCACATTTTTAATCGAGTCTTTAATTCTCTCTATGTGTGTTTTTTTGTTTTTTTTTTATAGAACACTATAGATATTTTAATTTCCATAATCTCAAATATTTTTTTATCACCCTTAAATTATTTCGTGTTTACGGGTTAAATCTATAATGTGATATACTTTTTTCTTATATATTATAGTTCATATGACCCATGCATGGCACGGGTCGATGGTCTAGTTAAAAATATTTGATCTTCCTCCAAAACTCTCAAACTAAACGGGCCCTGATTAGTTTCCAGGAACCTCTTCGTCCCCATTCACTAACCTAATCAACTTGTTACGGTCGCTTTCAAGTTTCACTGATTGGAAGCAACAATCTTTTGCTAGAGTCATGGTATTATAGAAAGCATTAGCTTTATCCATATCTGCATGCATACCGCCTTCCCTTTTCCAAGCAGCGGACGTAAGCATACAGCCATCTTCATCACGGAACACAACACCTATGCCTCATGTACACTCCTCTTTTAATCAAGCATATGAATTTGCTTTAATCCACCTTATGATCTATATGCTCCCACTTAATTGGAAATAATATAAAATATTAAAATCGATAATAGTGTATTTGGGTTAAATTTTTCATTATTTCAACTGTAATCTTAAACAAATCCTCTAACAACTACAATGCCACGTGTCCTTTTTTTAGAAAACAAATCATAATAAAAGATTTTGTTCTACTAACTCCGTCCCTAATTATAGGGCCCTTTTGAAAAAATAACGGGAATTAAGATAGTGGATATTTGTATTAAATATGTTTGTAATTACTATTGTTTTTACAATTTTATCCTCTAAGAGAGAGGGTTGGTTTATGTTTTCAACATGTTATTTATTGTTGATTGAAGAAAAATATGTATAATAAATAGATGCATGTATGTAAAGAAATAATTAGGGGGTGTATTGAATTGAGATTTTAAAAGACTATTTTAACATAATAAGTCTTGAAGATTTTAAAAGATTTTGTAAGAGTTTATGGGATTTTAAGATATTTTAAAAGACTTTTTAAAATCATCAAGATTCTATAATTTGGATTTTGAGGGATTTTAACTCAAAGACTTTTAACATTTTAAAAGACTTTATTGATTTATAAAACATGAGATTACTCTGTATTTTTATCTAATTAATCGAACAAAATTTCAAACTTTGTCATAAAATTTTCAGTTTCTATTTCTTTTTCCAGTTGGCATTCTTCGATGGATTACAATAATCCTTGCGGTTGTTGCCTCAACTAGCTTTGTTGCTTTGAACCTAAGGTCTTTTTATAGGAAATAATCTTGCAGTGGCCAGAATTGCAGCAAGTTATCTCGAGCCACCATTATCACTGCCACACACCAATGGCTAGTTAGATGTTGTTTGTGTTTTATTGTTAGATGGATACAAAGAGTTAACAACGTAATGTGAATTGTTCTCCCTGAATCAGCTTGGTGACCATCTTTGGACAAAAACTTGTGATCGACCAAAATTTGGGAAGGGGAAGAAGTGCAAATATGGATGGAGTGTTTGTATCCAGCATGTCAATGAAGGAAATGTCTTTTCAAAAGTGTATATGTATCTTTTAAAAACAATCTCAAGGCTATGTGTGGAAGACAGAAAAGTCTCAAGGCTAGGTGTAAGATTGTTGGTAGCCACATTTTACACTAAAAAGTCTCACAAAATCTATTACTCACAATAATCCATTAAAATCCATAGAATTTTGAATACCAATAGACAATTTTTAAGTTGTGTAAAATCTCAATTGAATACCACTGGATTTTGTTGGACTCATTAAAAAATCTTGAAAATCATAATTGAATACCACAAGAATGTTTTACATTCCTTTAAAATCTTGGTTGAATACAACAAGACTATTTTAAAACAAAAAAGTCTTTTAAAATCCTTTGAAATCTCAATCCAATACACCCCCCTTAATGTAGTTGGAAATAGCAATGGGGTCTTATAAAAAGGGACAAAAAAAAGTCTCAAAAGGGTCTTATAATTAGGGACGAAGCTAGTACAAATCACACGAATTTTTTTTGTTGTAACAACCAATCAAATTAATTTTTTATTTATAGAAAGAGAATCATATGTTGACATGTGCCTAATAAAATCACATTAACATGTGATTAATTGGTTTTGTTAAATGTAACCATAAATTTTTGTTGTAGCAAGACATACATATAGTTGACCATGCCTATCAAATTCACATTAAAAATAATGAATTTTGTGTCTTGAAACGGTTCTGGAACAATTTGATTAAAATTTAATTTAATCAAATTTAATTGGCATATGAAAATTCAATTGAATTAAAAATGTATTAATTCACATCAATTAAAAAATAATGGTATATGTGATTTGAAATTATACAATTCAAAATGGTGAAAAATAAATTAAATCTAAATATAAAATTGTAATGCTTCCAAATGTTTTTTTTTATAAAAAAACATGTATTATTACAAATGAGTTATATATTTTTTTTTGGGTCAGGTAGCCCAGTGGCTATAATTCACTTTATAAGGTGAATAAGTGGGGTGTCCGGGGTTCAAACCCCGGCCGCTGCATATAATAATGCATTGTCCTACCAACTGAGCTATGCTCACATGACACAAATGAGTTATATTTAACCCTGTATAAAAAATACCCATCAATGATAATTATTAAAAAAACAAAATAAATACTTTTCTCTTATGTATGAAAAACGACATATATTTGTCATCGATAAAAAAAAGCACATTGTAATATTTGCCCTTAGAACACACATAAAAAATGTGAAACAGTATATATCTTTGAAAAAAAACATGAAACTATTATTTTCCATTAATACATAAAAAATACGGGATAAATATTTCTCAATGATAAATATTTAAAAGTAATATTGCAAAAATATTAATCACTGAATCCCAAAAAACACAAGAAAAATATATGTTATTGGTAAATATTTTTTTTTAAACAACAATGATGCTAGATCCATTACCCTAATTCATTAAGAAAAAAAAAATATGAAGAAAAAAAGGGAAACTAGGTCAACACATTTTCGAAAAGACATAAATGTAAAGTTATGTCAGCTTAACTTATTTCTTATGGAATCTAGGTTAATGGTATTAGAAAAAGAAGGGAACTAACAAAAAAATAAAGGGTTAAACCAATGTCAGTTAACATATATGCGCATGAGTTTCTTTCTTTGCGGGTTAATTGATAAATATTAAGAAAACATTAGACAAATATTAAAAAACACGGAAAAATATTTATAAATCATACATAACAAAGTACAAGACAAGTATTTATCACAGTTTTTTTATGAAGTTTTTATCACTGATAAATATTTAAAAAAATCTGAACTTATACTAGTCAATAATAAACACGTAACGTATATTTGTCATTATAAATATATAAAAAATAGGATGAATATTTATTATTAATACATAAAAAATTATGAGTCAAATATTTTTCATTGTTAAAATCATAGTCCACCAACGACGCAAGAAGCAACCACGACGGATAAAATTCTTTAGGTACGATGAATGACTACTACTGTCAACATGAGCATCTATGCACCGCCATTTCGAGCAACATCAGGATAAAACCAGTCATGTTGAATCGATATGTGCATCCAACAGAACAATGCCGAAAATAAAGAACCCATATCTCAGACCAAATCACAGAGCCGAAACAAAGCCACCGCCCATCTTCATCTCCACGAAACAAAACAAAAACAAACGCTAATAAACAGGAACAAAAAAATATAGCAAAAACCAAATCGGGACTAATTCATAATCGCGTCGGCGCCAGAGCTTTGCAAGACAACGTCAACGTTGAACGAAACCATTGACCACAACAAAATTAACACACACCAAAACTATGAAAAGACTGTTGCAGTGGCAGTTCATCGATGATGATCTGAAACCCATAAATATATTTTCATTTATACATAAAAACACAGGACATATATTTATTGCTTATAAACATAAAAAATACGTGATACATATTTGTCATCATTGTGTTAAAAAATACTGATATATTTAAAAATTCACAAGTTAAATATTTTTCATCAATAAATAAAAATTAATAAAACAATTTAAGATTGAAAAATAATAGTCTATCACCCGTGCATTATACAGGTTAACACACTAGTTTAGTTATGAGAATGTGAAATTGTTGGTGTCGTTGAGAAAAAGAAGAATTAATACGCATTTATTATAAATGATACATTAAATATTGGCTTAATTACATTTTTGACCTCCTAAGTTTCCCAATGTTGCGATTTTGGCCCTCTAAAAAAATAACCTTTTTCAGGTCCCCTAAGTTTACTTTCTATTACAATTTTGGCCCTCTAGCCCAATTTTGACCCAGTCAACGTTGACGTGGATGCATTTTTGTATTTTCTAATTAAAAAAATAATAATTTTTTTAATAAAAAAACAAAAAAAAATATTGTTATTAAAAAAACAAAAAAATATTAAAAAATATTTTTTTACTTTTGTAATTTAAAAAATAAATAAATTTTTAACTAAAAAAACAATTTTTTTAAAAAAACATTTTTATTTTTGTAATTAAAAAAACCATTTCATCTAATTACAAAAATATATATTTTTAAATTAAAAAAGTAAAAAAACAAAAAATAATAATAAAAAATACACACGTGGCTCCCACGTGTCCGTTGACTGGGTCAAGGAAAACGGTTATTGTTAAAGCTTACATCGTTTAACATAAAGACATAGAAGCCCCCACCATGTAGAGAAGATGATATGACAAAACTGGCTTACCTACGTGAACCTAGTGTTCTAGATAATCTGAAATCAAGATATGATATCAATGAAATTTATATTTACACGGGGAATATATTGATTGTTGTGAACCCTACCATATAGCTTCCTCGTTTATATGATAGCCATATGATGGAACAATATAAAGGAGCGAGCTTTGGTGAGCTAACCCCGCATCCTTTTGCTATTGTTGACGCAACATATAATCTTATGATCAACGAGGAAATCAACCAGTCAATATTGGTCAATGGAAAGTTGAAAGATGTATTCCCTAGTTGTACATGGGCTACTACATTTCTTCAATGGCATAAAGACAACTGCTATATTTTTCAAATCAAACCATCTTTGCATTTCACTCAATGAGATCCAAGAGGGTGGTCTCTTGTTCATTGAGGGAATCAACATGCGCGAGAAACTCTTTATCTAAATGAGAATTCGGGGTTGAGTTCTTCAGAGGTGGAGGAGACTGATGTAGGGGGGTTTCCTTTGTAATTTTAAGTATTTTTATTTTAGCCTAATTTTAGTAATTTTCTTGTTTTTGTTTCAGTTTGTTATTTTCGGCCCATTATGATTTTGTTATTTCCCTATTTAAGCTTAACAGTTGTAGCCTAAGAGAAACTTTTATTCATTCAATAATATTTTAAATAGTTTTTTCAATTTCTAGTGGATTCCGGAACTCTATTTTCACAAATTTGTCACTTTCAAACTTATCTCTTTTCAATCTAGGTTTAGCATTTGCTAGCATATGCTTCCGTAGTCACACTTCATTTATTAGCATTTGTCCATATTTTTATTTTAATCACGATGTTCTTCCATTCTAATCAACAATGAATTAAGTGCATGAGATACATCAATTCTATTTGCACTATTAGTTGTTGCATAGTTAGCCTACTGTTGGTCCAATTGCTCTAACGGAGTAATCATTAACGTCACACATCAATTTAAAAGATGTTTTCTTTTTTGATTTTCAAGTTGTTATTTTTGAATTTTCAAAGTCTATGTTGAAAAAAAAGATTTTTTCTTTTTTTTTCAACCACTAAAGTTATTATTGGTTTGAGTCACGATCAAGTCGCTCTCTTTAAGACATTTCATGGTATGATCCAAAAAATTGTATAAACAGACTATCAAACACGTTGCTACATGATGAAACAACTCAACTACAACTATCTCGGAGTCCTACTACACTCTAGGTTCCATTCTAGAGCTACACATCCAATATGGTATTAAGACCTTTCTACTATGATATTACGACCACTCGAACAATGTGATACCACCGTTATAACCTCCAACCTCTCTTAAGGTGCCGTTTAGCATGCACCAATGAAAGTAGTGGTTCAGACTGAGCAACAATTTTCATTGGTTAGATTTAAAATTCCATTGGATCTTAAGATAGACTATCAACACTAAATTATTTCTTCATTCCTCCTCTTCTGATCTCTATTGCCCAATTTTCGCTTTCTCTCTTCTTCTTCTTCTTTCCCATCTTTGTGTACTCAAAGGAATGTGATGCCGTCAAAATGTCTTTTACAATAAGTGCAAATAAACTACACCCAAATGGTTCCATCTCGTTTTTTTTTCATTAATTAATACAAGTGACCAACACAATTTCGTTGCATCTCATTTTTTTGTTCGAACAGTTCATGATTGAATTTTGATTTTCAGAAAATTTATAAATATTCACTCATTTTTGTTGAGAATATACGTGTCCTCTACACAATGCATCTAAATGGAAACTCCTCTCCTCTTAGAAGGCTAAATCATAGTAGATCTCGTTAGTCATTGTTAGCGTATTAAAATCATTAAACAATTATACCTACATTTCAAAGAATAGATGGAAAAAGAGCTGATGCCAGGTTGCCAATTGTTTGATAGTGAAATACTCCTTGATTCCTCACATTGAATATCAGTGTTTTCTAGATCGATTAAGATGCAAATCAAAAAATATTGTGAGGAAGCTAATGCAAAAGTTTGGAACCGTCAAAAATTCTATGATGTAGTTATTGTGTGGAACAAGACATTTGTGGAGGCGAAAGATATTACACAGAGAGAGGGAAGAAAAAGTGTTGATGGGTTTGATTTGGTGTTGATGGACTACGATAAGATTTGGTGCAATCATCTAATTTAAGGGTGGAAAAAACTGGTCCATGTTGGACCAATTTTTCAATGGGTCCAAATTATACATAACCTATTCTTAAATATCATTCTTAATTTTGAATGGACACAATACCTCAAAAGAGACTCTGATGTTAAAAATACTATTTATTTTAAAGGGACATAAATTATCAAAAGGGACTGTGCTATTAAGACAGTTCTTTATTTCGAAGGAACGTTATATCTCGAAAGAGATTATGGTCTCAAGAACACTTTTAGTTTTATAGGGATAGAAAATAAATGGGAGAAATACATCTAGCAGAAAGAGGGAGAAGAGAGAAACAAACTAATTGGATATAAATGGAGCAAAGATATGAAAATAGGTTGGACACTCATTTTTAAAAAATCTTAGTACATTGTATTGTTGCATTGAAAGTCTTTTTTGATTGTGTAGTGAGCGTTTTCCGTTGGATGTAACGATGATGCAAGTATAAAATATTCAAGATTCACACTTGAGTAATGAGATTGTTTAATTCAGTTGTTAGTGATTAGTACGTACCAACTACAAATAAACTAAATGTTCAATGTTGGATATAAAAGATACATGACTCATACACATAATGCCTAATATTTTCGATGAAAATATGATTTCACAATCTTATAGTGATCTTAGATATCATTAACTCTTTTTCTATTCTTTTCCTGAAGGGAAATATTGATTCTTGTTGCCATAAATATTTAACCTCCCTTTTGCTGTTCTTTGTACACATTCGAAATAACCCTTAACTCTGGATGGAGCTATATGGAGGGATTAACATCTCCCATTTATAGTCATGGATTGCTTAAATGCTTATTTTTTATTGACTAAATTACATCAGATGTCCTCTAAGTTATTCAATTGTAAAAAATTGGTTTTAAGTTTTTTTCCGAACCACTTAAGTCCTTTATGTTAATTAATTGTAGCAAGTTGGTCCTTTAAGTTTTTTCGTCCCAATCAGGTCTTTTAAGTTATTTAACCATAACAATTTAGGGTATTTTAGATCTTAAAAATGTAAGTTATTCGTGACCTAAAAGTTACAATTAAATAACTTAAAAGACCTAAATGTTACGAAAAGTACTTAAAGACTAATTTGCTATAATTAAATAACTTAAATGACGTAAGTAGCATGAAAAAAACTTAAAGAACCAATTTGTTACAATAAAATAACTTAAAGGACTTATGGTGTAATTTATCTTTTTTATTTTCTAAAGAATATTTTGGATAGTGCATATTTTGTTGGAACTAATTTGGATATTATCTTACGTACCAAATATGAGTTATCCATATTTTAGACTATAAAAAAAAAACTAGACTTTAAAATGACAATTGCTTTTTTAACTTTCAATACTTTCTAAAAACACAAGTAAAAGACTAAAATACCCCGCAGTAGTTAACTACCGCTAACTTATAACTAAAAAACACGCCGGCAGTTAACTGCCATTAAGTTTTTTGGTCATTTACTTGTGTTACTAAGACACAATGAATGTCAAAAAAGCAATCTTCCTTTAAAATATGTGTCTCAATGTAGGGATGAAGCTAGAAGGGGGACCAACAGAGGCCACGACCCCCGAGCTTTAATTTTTTTTTATACTAGTATGCAAATATTTTTGGTCTATAGTATATATTTTTATGAACTTTATATGATATTGTATAATAATTATTTTTGGACTCAATATACTGAGTCTTATACACATAAGTTTCTAGGCTTAATTGCAGTAATACTTAGCTAGAATTCTTAACAACAACAAAAAAGAAAAGTGAGGTTTTGTTAGAAATTTATAGAAGGACCCTAATTAATCCTTAACTAGAATCCTAATATATGATTCATCATTGCAATTTCATTTAGAAAAATTGAATCACCGTCTGAATTCATCCTCACACGCTTGTATTTTTGTTGTTTCACATTTTCTCTTGTCGTTATATATTCAAAAATTCGTTTGAGTCTCTTCATTACTCCCATCATTCTTATATCTCGGAAAATTCTCATAACTTTGAATATATCTGATAACTTTGAATATATCTTGTAATATTGTGCATTTAAACATTAATTTTTTCACTAAATCATACTTTCAACTTGGTCCCCCTAAATTTAATTTCTGAATCCATCCCAGTCTGAATGCGAACAACTGTGTTTATAGTTTATACTTTATATTTATATTTATGGTATGGGAGAGTAGAATTCTATGATAAGGTTATAGAATGAAACGGGACATGAAAGATAACGTTTCTAAGGTTGAGCTCGTTAGACATTTTATATCTCCCTCTCAATTCATTTTGTCACTACGTGATTGACAAAGAATAAAACATCTCTAGTCTCCACTCATCTTTTGTCTTTGCTTCTTCTATCATTCAGCGGGACCATCAATCAGTTCGACTAACATTTTCTTTCTTTTTATCCATTGAAGTTCATACATTACAAAGATTTTAAAGTTACATTTATGGTGTTGCATAAAAGGTAACAAAATAGAGTATACTAATTTTAAATTACGGTCTGCAACTGTAATTGTGGCCATTATATAAGATATTTAGACTTTAGAGGTCTTTATAAAAGCATCACAACTTCAATTGCAGCCGCATCGACTACATTTTGCTGTAATATCAAAATTTACCGCGTAAACGCGACCACAGCTGCAATTTTGAAGCATGGCATGCACTCAAAGTCATTGGCTTATCCATACAATAATGACTAAATAATATCCACTAAACTAGGAAATATTGAACATATTGAAACCAATCATTTAAGGCACACTACCTTAACACCATTAATTCATCAAATCTCTGTCTCTATGACCTCTTTTTCATGCAAAAATCCAACTACTACACAATAACAACACTTGCTCTACTAGTAGCTCACATAACTGGCACCAATTCAGCTACTGTGTTGGAAGATAAATGACTCTGCTTAGAGTATTACGTTTGTGTATACTCTGTTGTATTTTGTCAACACTTTGTTTCATTACTAAATGTGGTGGCTCAGATGTAACTGTGAAATTCTTGAAAGCACCTCATGCATTCTCTCACTTGAACTCAGCAACATTTGCTTTTGAAGTTCTTAATTCTGGCGATAACCGTTCTTGCTCAAATTGCAGCCTCAGTTGTAAGGTTTGTTTTTCAGTAGTTGTGTATGCTTATTTTGGGTATGGCTAGTTTGTAACTTTCTAATGGCCTCACTAGTATTTAGTGCAATTTTGGATAAACAACTTAATTAAACGCTTATAACATAAAAACTTATCGTATAATAGCTTATGGATAAGCAAGATATTTCTGTAGAAAAATATAAGATTGAGTCAAACGTTTTCATAAGCTATCATGATGAGCTTATGGAAATAAATTGAAAAGAACTTGTAAACATGTCATAAGTAGTTTTCATAAACTCTTATGTTAGTAGATAAACTTAAATAAGCCAATCCAAATAGACCCTTATTTTGTTGTGATTGTAGCACATGAATTTGGCAATTTACTAGTGATTTTGATTACCTATATATGTGGAGTTTTTTTCCGGAGGGACGGGGGAGTGTAAAAAGCAATTCTAATTATTGTGAAGATTCTAAGAATACTATGTGTGCAGCTTGATAATGGGATCAGATCAGTTTGTACAAACGGGAGAGTTACATACTCAAGCTTGAAGGATGGAAACCATACTTTTGAAGTCTGCACCAATAGAGATCAAAGACTCTTTGGCTGTGCCAGCCATAACTGGACTGTTGGTTAAGAAACTATTCCTCATTCCTTTTGCTTACATCTTTATCAGAGTCTATTAAGATTCACGTATAAATTTGTTTTTCATTATATACCATTCTGACAACAGTATTTTTTATTTATTTCAGACACAATTCCACCAACAGCATATGTTACAGCCTCAACATCTTTCACAAGTTCTTTAAATGTTTCAGTAAATATATCTTTCAGTGAACCTTGTATAGGTGAAGGTTTTGGATGCAAATCTGTGAATGCCTGCAATGTAAGTAGGTGGTCATCTAAAGTTGCTTACATTTCTAAAAATAAGATGTAGCAAGTATTGTGTTGCTAACACTGGTTCAGTTTTTATTTGTTAACTTATTGCTGTGATATTTCTTTACAGCTTCTTGTATATGGTGCTGGCCAGGTTATACCATCTTCTTTTAGAATTCTGAAGCCAAACCTCATGTATTCTCTTCTTGTTAGTTTATCCTCTACTGTTCAATACGGCCGAGCAATTCTTGTAATGGATAAGAATTTCTGTACTGACATAGCTGGTAATAGCTTTACAAGAATGCCAAATTCAAGTGTTTATGTACATATTGGTGAGTGTTATGTTATCTTTTATTATGTCATAGCAATAGTAGATTAGTACTAGATATATTTAGTAATTCACTAGGGTTTGATTTATCATTTTTGCAATTACTATATGGATATACATGTCCTTATGAATATTAGTTCAGAATAAAACTTCATCTGGTTGACATATTAGCTGGTTTGTCTATTTTAAGATAAGTCAGATTACTTGTTTAAAATCGCTAATATGATGAAATAAACCTTTTTAAGTAAACTAGCAAAGTCGTACCAAACTTTCAAAAAATAAATAATAATACTCGGGTCTTAGAAATAACTGTAACATACCAGGTTTGGGCCTTGTTTTTTATAAAAAGGTCAGACCTATATATGCAAAGCCTAGATCGGCCTAGCCTATTTCCACCCTAATTAAGGGTGCTTCTCTGTCTTTAACACACTTACTGAATGAACAAATTTCTATATCAGTTTTTTATGTTGAAAAAACTTGGTTTTCTTCTATGGTGAGCATGATCTACAGACAGAAGAAAGGTGTATGTCAACATCAGGACTCATGTACCCGAAAAGCTACTTCAAATTAACAGTGAAACTAGAACAGTACAGGCAACTAATGATCATAACAAGCTAAAAGTGTATTTGTACTTCTCAGCTCCAGTTCTAAATTCATCTACAGAAATCATGAATTCTCTCAAAGTTAGCCAGGGTTCACTCCTTTCAACCAGTGCAGAAAATCTTGGAAACCGTAGATTTGGGTTCATGGTTAGTTAATTCATAAATGTTGTATGTTTTAGTCTTTTAGTTGTGTTGTGTTATGCTTGTTTCAAGTGCATCTCTTCTCCTTACACATCATTTTTTGGCGAACTATTATTGTAGATTGCCAATATCTCCTCTACTGCTATAATCTCAGTTAACTTCAATTCGAAGTCAATAATAACCAGACAAGGGACTCAAGTTTCTCCAAATGCTCCGGTTAATTTTCTCTACGGTACATGTTAATGATGTTATCTACCAAGTAAACATTGTTTGTATTTACATGCTAACATTTTCGTGGAATTCAGATTCTAAGAGACCTGCAGTGATGTTGAGTACACATAGAATGAGGACAAAAGATCACAATATTCAAATATTAATTGAATTTGTCAAGCCTGTTTTTGGATTCAACACCTCTTGCATATCAATTTCAGGAGGCTTATTAAAAAGGCAAGTATATAAGTACATGTACACTTTCTGTGATATTGTTTAAGAAAACTAAAGGTGGCTCAGTAACATTATTTGTTGAAGAATGAGAAAGCCAAATTCCAGTTGATAATTGATATTTTCTCTTGCAACTTTTTATTTCTGTCCAGCTTTCATAAAATAAGATGGAACACATACATTGTTGAGCTACAAGCAGATGATGATTTCGTATTTGTCAGCGTTCCAGAGAATGTAACCCGTGATGTTGCTGGAAACAAAAATCTAGCTTCCAATGTTCTACAAGTGAGGCACTGTAAGATTCTTTTTTATATTTTTCTCTTAGTGATTGTGTTGCAGGCTATTATATCCAAATTTTTATTTTCATTTGTTAGATGCAAGATTTATTTTTTTTAATAAAAAATTCTATTAATTTAGACATATTTATGATTTCATGAATCACGCAGACTCAGCACCTCTCATTTCTTCTGTGATTTCTGCATTTGCAACTGCTACTTTTGGGCTGACAGCGATTGCTGCGGGCCTTCTAACGATCTCAACTGCAAGCCTTCAATCTGTTGATACATTCACGAGATCGTCTTCTTTCTTGATTGTTGATCCAGCAAGGAATCTATTTGTAAGATATCTATAGCATATATATGAGTGTATTATTTGGACTAGTGTGTGTTTGATTCATATCAGTTAATTAAACGTTTAACATTTACGCAAACTACCAAAATACCTTGCGTTCTTGTATTGATAAGAGAGAGAATACCACATTGATGAGGTTATTTTTTGTAAACCATGCAGAGAATTCTGTGCCATATTCAAGTGTTTGCACTAGCTAGATGGTTATCAGTTAAGTTGCCAGTTGAATTTTATGAATTTTCAAGGCATTTGCAATGGACCATACCCTATTTTTCTGTGCCATGGGAATCTGGACCTATGAGCCTGTTCATGGTAGGATCTAGTCCTTTTGGAAGCTCTAGTTCCTTCTCTAAAGCTTTAGCAACAATTCCAAACATACTGTTAGGTCAGAATTTGAATTACGGTGCTTCAGTGTACGGATCACCACTTACTTCTTCAGAGTACCAGCAATATTTTGAGGTCAGAATTAAATTTATATATCAATCCTTCAGAGAGAATGATAATTTTTTTTTATAGACAATCAATGTCCTTAATAAACAACTCATACCTTTGCAGAGCAAAAATACGAAACCGGAAGCTGAATATATTTTGGATTCACAGCATTCCAGTGGGTAAGTTATATATGTGTCAATGCATTATAATTTTGCCTGTGAAATTAGGTCTTTCCTTTTGATATGACAATGAACACGATTAGGATAAAACCACTAGAACACCAATTATGAAAATGAACACCTTCTGTTTACATAATGAATGATACTTCATTTATCAATCAGATTATTTGTTTTTTTATTGTAGATGGACAGATTTTTATAGAACCATGTTTTGGCTAGCTGTGATCTGTGGTGGTTTCATGGTTCTGCATGGTTTTCTACTCATTATCCTCAAATTTAGGAAGAGAAATTCTGAAAAGAATGGAACATATGGAGCCCTCATATTCCCAAGATTTGAGATATTCCTTTTATTTCTAGCATTACCTGGTATTTGCAAGGCCTCTACTGGCCTTATCAGAGGTAATTTAATTCAATGTTATTATTTGATATGAAGCACCCTCCTAGACATGTACACTTGACACACTCCCAGATATACCATCAAACCGAATTATCGGTGCTACGTTGATTATTTGACACCTAACCATTACCATATACAATCTGTACAAACTGTTCCAAACCATCAGTGTGGTGAATCTGTACAAACAAATCATTAGGCTTAATTTTTCCTATTTGTTTGCATGGCCACAGGAGGAGCACCTGCAGCAATGGCAGTTGGAATTATACTGTTGATTTTTGTGTCCACTGTGCTTCTAGCATTGTTCTTGTTCCTATCAGTTGGAATCACATTTGGAAAACTTCTTCAATACAAGGAAGTTCATCATGAAGGTGAGACATTTCATTGGTATCAAGAGCTTATAAGAGTAACTCTTGGACCGGGTAAAAGAGGCCAATGGACATGGAAAGAGAAAGCTAAATCTGTTTACCTAACTATATTTGGCCCTCTATTTGAAGACTTAAGAGGTCCTCCAAAGTACATGCTTTCACAAATATCAGGCGGAAGTCAACCAAGTCAAAATGACCACATTATTGCCTCTGATGATGAAACAGAAGATGCAGAAGCACCTTTCATCCAAAAGCTGTTTGGAATTCTCAGAATATACTTTGTGTTTCTTGAATCCATTAGGCGCGCTGTGCTCGGAATTTTGGCTGGTGTCTTCATTCATACACGGTCGCGGTCGTCTAAGAGTCCAATCATTATTATGCTATCTATAACCTCTTTTCAGCTATTCTTCATTGTGCTAAAGAAGCCTTTTATAAAGAAAAAGGTTCAATTAGTTGAAATCATCTCACTCACATGTGAAGTCGCATTTTTCACTACTTGTTTTGTGCTGTTGAAGAAAGATTTTTCTGTGGGAACTGAGACTAAATTTGGGATTTTCATGCTTGTGCTGTTTTTAGTAGGTTATTGTTCACAGATTGCTAATGAATGGTATGCTTTATATGCACAAACAAAGCTTCTAGACCCTGATGAAAAGTCAGTGTTGAGAGGTTTGAAAGTTGCTTCAATTGGGTTTGTTTTGTATTTCATCCCTCAAAAATGGATCAAAAACTTGGAGAAGAAGTTACCGCAAAATGGTCATGCAAACAGCGAAACTCGAGACAATGCTTTGATTGCTGAAAGATGTATGCACTCCGGTAGTAGGAGTTCAGGTACACCTGATATACCATGGTTGAAAAGAGTTAGGGAACTTGCAAAAGGTAGCTTTAGTAAGGACAGAAGTGGAGTTCAAATTACTGATCCTTCTACTAGTAGTACTACTAGATGGAGTGGTTTTTGGGGAAACAAGAGAAGTGGTAGTTCTTCTTCTGATTATAAGCCAAAACCAAAGAAAGCCTTGCATGAAGATTTGGAAGCCATTTTTGCTTCCAAGTCATAATACAGAAAATATAGTTAGATTTTGTGGATTTGCCATCGATATATACCTACCTGCAACCTTGTTTCTAGTGCTTAGATAATGTACAATTTTTATATAGTTGAACCAGTAGAATGTAATGTTGGAAAACTCAGATAATTTATTCACTTTAATAAAGTACTATTGAGTTGGGTTATTAATTCAAACATCGAATAAATGTAGAGCGTTAAACTTGTATGCATTGCCATTGTGTAGTAAGTAAACTTGTAGACCACTTTTTTTAAATAATAAATTACAGAAGCGCATATAATACATGAAAAGTAGTCTGAATTCTAAATGTTAATAGACGGGCAAACATCCATTTTGATTCTTGGATGTGCACCTCGTTGTCATAATAGTCTCTGACTCATGAAAAAACACAAAAAAGTCCCTGACTCCATAATCTGTTAGCCACTTTAGTCATCGACGTTAGATTTAGCCGTTAAGTTCACAAAAAAGCTGAGTTGTATTTAGTCATGAAAAAACACAAAAAAGTCCCTGACTCCATAATAGGCTAATCTGTCGCTTCTCACGTTAAATTTGGTCGTATACACAATTAGTTTTGTTGTGGTTGATCATGATAATTTAGATTACAAAATTTAATTTAAATAAAATTTGGTCGAGGGCAATGGCAGAGCCACTCTTTATCACGACCCGCCCCATCAAAAAATTTAATTTTCTTTATAGGAAAATTTGTAAAATATACCGTACGGGTTTTTTTAGAGTTTGACATATAAACATCAAATTGGCTATACAATTATATGGACATTTTTGCAACATATGATATGGCAGAAATGTCATATTTTATAATATCAATGTTGAAACGTGTTATAGTGTTATAGCCAATTCTGCTTATTTAGTTATATTGTTCGAGTAATTAAAACAGTCAATGTTTTTATCAATTCAATGACATGTCTAATTTTTAAGACTCGAATTTTCAATTCTGTCCATTTTCAGGATTTTACTAAATTATACATGAACCAGAATTGTAAGTGCCAGATAATCATAGCAAACAAAACAAAAAACTTAGAATTAGTTTTATTTCAATCATTACCTAAAAACAAAACGATAGTTTTCCAACCGGACCAGATATGGCATACCAATCCTGAAATGCTACCTTCCTTTCAAATTAAAAAATCTTAACGCATAATTGCATTATATAGTGTGGACATAAATAGATTAGAAAATGAGGAGTTGAGTTTGAAAATGAAATGAATTGGTGATTGTAGTTGGTAGAGAGAGGAGGCAAAAATTTATGTGAGTGAGTTATCAGAGAGAAAACTTAATTTACATTAATTGGAGAGTGAATTGAAGGGGAAAAAATAGTGGACAGTGAATTGAAGTGGTGGGAGGTTATATAGGATAAAGATAGTTATCTTTTAAAAAAAAAAAATTCCAAGCGTGGGTTTACATTATTTTTTTAAAGGAAAAATGCAGGTTTAGTGAGTGTTATGATGTCGATAATAATTAATGGGTAGTTAGTGGGTTATGGATAATGTGATAGTGGGAAACAAAAAAGGGATTTAAAGATCTTCTTCTTATTCTAAAAGCTTGTAAGGTTTAGCAACTGATTTACCCTAATTACATGCCTTAATTCCCTCCTTAATCACTTAACCTAGCTTCCTTTGGAAACTTTTACACGTGAGACAACTTTTTATTGGTTAAACCTATTGTTGCCACATTTACCTCAGTAACATAACAGCCCTAGCTTCCTTCAAAAGTTTTCACACTTCCCAAACCCTGGTGACCTTATGCCTTCTTCATTTAAATTTGAATTTCCCTCTCCCCCATAATTAATTTGACCCTTCTATCAATGATTTTAGTAGGTTTGTTGGCTATCTATAAATATACACAACCATCGAGCTTTTTCAATTTCACCTATCCCTTGAGTTCCAAAGTTTATCATGTGTGCTTACTATTCCATGGCTTTTCCTGAGTACCAAAGTTTGCTTGTACTGCACTGATTGAGGGGTATAACATGAATTCCGTTTTTTTTTTCTTTCTGTTCGCAACTGTTCTTTGTTTTCTCCCTTTTACATTCTTTTAATAACTTGATCTTTTTCTTTTTATGCACAGCTCCTTTGGATCCAAATCCAACTTCTGAGATAGACAAAATCATTAACGATTTACGGCTGCAATACAGGACTTGCTGTGTTGATTTTCATGCCCATGAAGTGAGTACGAGTGTGCAACATATTGTTCCTGTTTAGCCTTGTCTATGGTGGAGGCGCGTAGGATTTCAGTTGGTACTAAAATTAAGCTTGGCGCTTCAGATGCTGGAATTAATGACGAGGTTTACGTGGTTGTGAAACGTCCTGGAGTTCATTGAGTTGCTGCATTTTTTTTGTTCCGTCGTTTTATTTTTCTGCTTCTCTGTGTGTTTATGTAGTATGCATGATGTTAACTATCTGTCCCAAGTTTTGTCTATTCATGGGACAGTTTTCTAATTGTAGGCCAGTGGCTTTTTTGAGGTTTATGTAAGATTAGCAGCAATGAAGTGCTTGCACAACTTTTATTGAATGAATTGTTAAGTTTGAATTCTTCTGATCGTATTGCACCGTTTAATTACTTAGTTTTTGTTATTTGATTA
>Ga0228711_1005944_pt1 | contig 18394 bp, 11 predicted proteins | sample MedpolnodulmetaG_2_FD_177996 | JGI IMG/M metagenome (GOLD analysis project Ga0228711, IMG submission 177996) | Root nodule microbial communities from Medicago polymorpha collected in Santa Monica, California, United States - brown nodules | ecosystem: Host-associated > Plants > Roots > Nodule...
GTCCTGTACACTTGAACAAATATTAGCATATCCAATTGACAATTTTTAATACCTTGTTATCATCAAAACTCTAAGGGTAACATATGTTAAACATTTTTCATTCTAACAATCTCCCCCATTCTAAGGGTAATGTTTGTTAAACGTATTTTGTTCCAACAATATGGTCCTACTAATTGATAAGGGGTCAGTTATAGAAGAGAGGATACTCTACCCCACTCCTTAAATGTGTGACGAAAGAGGAAGGAACGAATGTGTTAAGATAAATCCATGAAGGCATGGACGCGTAACACCTAGGGGAAAATCCCCTGGAAAAGAAAGCCTTAAGAGCTAGATATTACTGGCCCACAATGAACCAAGATGCAAAAATGCACGTCTTAGCATGCAAAGAAGTTACAAAAATATAGAGAAATGCACATCCCCTAAACATGTTATGGGCGTACAAGACCACACCCTACTCAACTACAGAGGAATCCCCCTTTAGGTTGACATATAGGGTTCAACCAGTCATCAAAGTCGAAGTCAAAGAACTAAGTTGGAGGATGACTTACCCACAAATCCCCAAAGAGAACGAGCAATTGCAAGGGGAGCTGGCTCTCAGTGGGGAAGAGCCATATAAAGTAAAGATTGAGCAAAAACTTGACAAAAAAAATAGCATAAAGCCTATGGAAAAACCATAACAAGGGAAACTAAACACATCTAATCTAACGACGTATGGACCTGGATCATGTTTGAGGCAGGAAATTGAGTACATCCCTTGCGAACAAAAAATGCTTTCTACATAAGAAAAAGCCCAAATCAAGTCCAATGTATAGAGTTGTTCTCCTGAATTTTGTTTCCTACATAACGCTCTAAGGAACATAATAAGCAATTGCCGACTGAGTAGATGAAGTCTCTAGAATAGCGAGACCACGAGAGTCAGACTCATTGAATATGTTCCTAAGGAAAGCAGTAGATGAAGGAGTCAAACGAAAAGAGAAGGGCCTAAAATTACCATAGCGCAAGTCATGTCACGACCCATCTACCAATTGTTGTGGCATAACCTTCCCTAAAGCCACCTTCCTCTTATTTAACTGAGGACTAGCAGGAAAAAAGATCCATGAGATTCCCCTTCATCATCCCCTGGAGAAGCTGTAGAGTCTGAAGAGGTCATCCTAACATATACTCTAGAGTCCAAAGGCTTTCACCCTAATTTTCCCTTCCTCAAATAAGAAGCAAGGGGCCTCTTAGCTATGGCTGAACAACATTTCTCCACCCGACCGAAAACCGAATAAACCGATAAAAATAATGAACATTTGGGTGGGTCGGTTCGAGCCACGGGTTGAAAAAACAAGGAAAATAGGGTTGACACAGATAACAATGGTCGGTTTCGGTTTTGTAATTTATCATCCATCGGTAACCATAACCGACCGATAAAAGGAAAAGGTAGGATTTATACATGCACAACTAGCACTCGATGTATAAAAGACTACCTCAATTAGTCAATTATAGTTCCTAGAGGCCTAGTTTGTCTTGTTTGAAAAATAACATTATTAATTACTCCTATATTACTTATACACATTTCTCAATAAAAAGCATTCCTTGAATTGAGGCTATCTAGACAAAAGTTGCAGTGGTGCACGTTCTCACTTTATTGGTCTTCCAATATTATTATAATTATATTATTAAAAATGGTAATAAAATTGATGAACATTTCTCAATCCTTATATTTTAACATTTTCTTGCCTATTGCAATTACTTATCGGATACCCTTTTTTCTGTCCAAAATTATTTTAATGTGTCTAAATGAATGATAATCGAACACCACTTTCAAGAAGAAGAAGAAGTATATTTTGCGGTCTTGATTCATCATGGTGAAGTCTTTGTTGTTTCTATATGCTTGCTTCCTTTCCTTTACTCACAGTTCCCCTTCTTCCTCTTTAAGCTCTCTTTGAGTTATTGATGCATACATCAAAAGGATCTTCTTCTCAAATTGTTCTGTTCAGCTAAGCTATAAACCGAATATAACCACTCGTCATACCCGCCATCCGTTCAACCCGTCACCCGCACAAACCGCCGGAAGAAATGGGTGAAGTTTTAGTCTCCTCGATTTCATGTGGCTATGTGTAATACCCAAGGCTGACGAGGGCGGGGAGTGGCCGCCGGTGTCCAAGGCATGACAATGAGCGGCTCCTGACAACTTCTAGAGGAACCGAATCACATCGGAATGAGAGGGATCCGGAGGCTGTGTAGGTATGGGACTACATGGTTGAAGGAATACTTATAAGAATTGTTTGGTACTACCTATATCAACAAGATGCATCTTCTTTGGGTAGCCCATTCCATAAGAACTCCACAGTTAAGCGTGCTTGCCTTGGAGTAGTCTTTGGATGGGTGACCTGCCGGGAAGTTTTTCCGGTAAGCGTGCGAGTGAGGACAAAACACGCTGAAAAGACTCGTGTTGGTTTGTAGGGTCAGTCGACAATGCTTAAAATTGTCTGGGATGTTACACTAAGCACTTTTCGAACCGAATCCGTCCGATGCTCAACCCTATTCTTAGCTCAAATATTGCATACAACAAAGGTATAAAAACTACCACAGAAATAAAAAGATAGGTAAACAAGTATGATCAAGGGAAAAACAAACCTAAAAAGACAGAAGATTCAAAAACGATAAAACATTTGATGAACCGAGTAGTGTCAATTCCCCTCGATAAATTTTTCCTCTTAGTAAAGAAGGACGGTTGAGCAGGACCAAGGGCCACCCATGCAACATGAATCTGATCATTACTATTGACAAATGGATCATCGTACTGGAACATCATAAAGGTCGAGGCTCCACACCATCATCTCTCATAGTGTTAACACAGACATCAGAACGGGTTGTAGGCTGAGGAGTCATGACGTGTACTTGTACTTAAAGTTCTTATTCAATTCCTGATAAGGTTTGAATAACTTGAAAGGTTGAAGGAAAGAAAGAAGCCCACGATGGTTCAAACCCTTGACGATATCCTTGTGAAACTGAAACTTAAAGAATGTCTCTGACTTAGTAATGACGGAGCATCATATGATATTTTAGGTTATGTTCTTTGTAGTTTTCTTTGTATTTTAAGACGAATAAGATGGAATTTAGAGGAGTTATGAATGGTTTGAGGAACATATTGTATTGTTTTCATCCGAGTTAGTGTAATTCACTTGTATCCTAAATAATGAAACTTCATAGGTGTTTTGTGTGTTGGAAAAATAAGGCGAGGAATAAAAAGATTAGGCTTGGTATGTAGTTAGTTTGGCATTTCGTAATTTGGTCAATTTGGAAGGAGAGAAATGATAGAATTTTTAATAACCGTACAAAGGAGGTGGATGAAATTGTGGAGACTATAAAGATGGTATCTTGGTGGTGGGGTTTAAGTCGTCGTAAGATTGTGGCATTCTTATATTACGGTGGATGCTGAAATCCTGGGGATTGCCTATCTAGGTACAAAGTGGAGAGTTCTTGCCATATGGGTTCATTTTGTTTGTTATGGTTCTGTGGTGATTTTTTTCTTATTTTTGTGTGTGCAATGATTGGGTTTATGTCAATGACCTCAATCTGTGGTGGGGTTTGTTTTGTTATAGTGGTGTTTGTGTATGTTTTTAGAGCCACTTCGTTTTTCTGTTGTGTATTGTGGTTGTCTTGCTGTTCCATCATGTTTGTACTGAGAGGCGGAGCTAGGTGGGTCTGGGGAGGGCCATGAGCTCCTCAAAGTCCCAAAAATTTCATTTATATATATATATATATATATAGGGAGCGTATCCGGTGAGAACCAATATCTAATATGAGAAATAAGAACTATTAATAACAATCATTAGATATATTGAACGACTCAGATTAAAAAACTTCACTTAAACCATCATGTGGCCTTTTCCGCACTCAATCACCTATTTCTCTTTATCGTCCTGAAAAAAGGTGTTTTGATAAAAACAGTATCGATTGAGAAGGCGGCAGTGAAACCATTTATGGTAGGGTTTTTGAACAAGACCGAATGAGACAAAAAAAAATTAGAACATACAAAGATCAATGAGACAGAACAAAAGAACATACAGAGATCATCTTGTCCAATAGATGAAACATCCCTTCAGCGACCGTCAAACCGAAAGGGTGTGATTGTGTGAGGCCAGATCCATCATCCATGGCACCAATAGAGATCTCTCAGATTTGCGTTCATTGTATAATTGTATGATTTATCTAAGACCAAAAGGATCTACAATGTGTGATTTTATTATTATCAAAGACCAAAAAGATATGTTCTATTTTGTTTAATGGAGTTTTAAGAATTTGAAATCTAGAAATTAAAAGGAAATAGAAATTGTTTCCTTCATGGGTCATTGATTCACCCTCTTCGATTATCTTGGCTTATCTTGAGCAGGCTATTTTACTAAATCTTTTTAGTTGTTAAAAAATAATAATTGTGGGTGCAGTTAATTCTCAGTAAGGTAACTTTATAATTTTTTAAGGCAAAATAATCTTTGACCAATTCGAAACAAAAATAAATAAAAACAAAGCTCCAATAATCGAAATCCACATACCATATACTTCTCCAATTTGAGTTTTTCTCACGTATCGAATGAATTCAAGGACATATCCAAGAAATTTTCGTGGATTTCTAACAATTAGAATGGTTGGTCGTGGGTTTTATTTGAAGGCCCACTCAACCTTAAACTAATACTTAATAAATTATTTTCGATCACTAATTTGGCTAAGACAAAGTGCACGTTGGAATAGAGACTGAGTTTGTCAAAATTATAATGACACCGTAATTTTTTAGAAGCATTAAATGTAGCTTTACCAAAATCACGGTAACACATTAATTCTACCGTCAATTATAACACACACTGGTAAAAGAAAAATTATACTTATGTTTGGAAGTTGGAATCATTTTTTTTTGTCACAACAAGAGATTTTGATAAGAGAAGGATAGGGGGTAGTACTTTCGAGCAGTACCATCTCCAGAAGTTAAGAGAAGAAGGGAATTTTTAATTATTATTTCTTACTTTCCTTCATTACATCAAGAGACTATATAGAGTCAAAACCCTATCCTAGCTTATCAGATCCATGACACTTGTCACAAGGTCCATCAAATGCAATAACAAACTCTTTCTAGAATGTAAGAAATACAATAATTCTTTTATCATTTAGTCCCATTAGGGAATCCTATGTAGTCACGTGCCCAAACTGACTCTCTCTTGTCTCTTTTGGGCCTGGTGCTCTTGTTTTCAATCCCTTCAGCTGGCCCAATATTAGGATCTGGTTCCTTTCCTAACTGCACTTCCATATTAGATTTTGAAACAAGGGTTTGCAGTTTGCTCAATATGAGTCTCGTAAAAAGAGGTCAAATGTGGACATTTACCCTTTGGACTCTTTTTTAGAGGTTCATATTAGATGGATACTTGAAATAAAAGATATCGAGATTATAATGAAAATGTCTCCTAATTTTTTTTTATAAAGTTTAAGCAATAAATAATCTTTAGATCTATTAACTTTTTTTTTTTTTTTTCAATACTTATGCATGCATATTAAGTATTGAACTATTGAGTTATGCATATTAAGTTTTAAATACCCATAGTAGACCACCGGACCGGACTATAATAGAAGCTTGCACGTGACATATCTACTTCATTGAATTTTAAACTATATATTTTTTACTGAGCTAAGTAGGGGCATGAAGATGTTGGAAGGTCTTTGATGTGTGAAAAAAACTATATTTTTTTACAAACCATTATATCAATGGTAAAATAAAGTATTTGTATATTGTGCATCCTAAAAGGCAACTTCTAAAAGTTTGCCTTGCATAAATATAACATCTTTATTAATAATGTAATTTGTAAAACATTGCAGAGATAATTTAGAGGGCTATTATCTTGAAATGAAAAGATTGTGTGTCACACTCATTGACTATATGACAAAAGCTCTAAAGGTCCAACCAAATGGATTGGTAGATTTATTTGAAGAGATAGATCAGTCAATAAGGATGAATTACTATCCTCCATGTCCCCAACCAGAACAAGTGATTGGACTCAATCCTCACTCTGATGGTGTTGCCCTTACCATCCTTCTTGAAGTAAATGAAATTCAAGGACTTCAAATAAAAAAAGATGGAATGTGGATTCCTATCAAATCCCCTTCTAATGCTTTTGTGGTCAATATTGGAGATATGTTGGAGGTAACTAACACAATTACTCACAAATCGTTTTATCATTTGGATTTAGATAGTTTTCAACAAAGTATACTAAAACTTTGAGTTTAATTTTGATATAGTCTTTTCTTTTTTTTAATAGCACTTTTTTGATATAGTCTTAGTGTAAAAAAATTTACTCTATAATAATATTAAGCATTTATTATATGTGATTGATAGACACTTTAAGCAATTTTATTTTTCAATGACTAAGGATTTTATTAAAAATGTCTAAACTGATCATCACAGCAAGAACAACTAAATCCTACTTTTATATTAAGACTATTTTAAGAATATTGTTAATTAATATTTTAAATTTTGTGTGGCAGATACTAAGCAATGGAACTTACCAGAGCATCGAACATAGAGCAACAGTAAATTCAAAGAAGGAGAGAATCTCTGTTGCTGCATTTCACAGTCCTCATAGGGGTGATATAGGTCCAGCACCCAGTCTTGTTACTCCTAAAAGTCCTGCATTATTTAAAACCATTTCTATTGCAGATTACGTCAATGGATATCTCTCAAGCAAGATAAATGGGAAATCATACTTAGATGTTGTTAGGATCCAAAATTCGTGAATAATATTGTAAGTCCATGGCTTTAAATATACTGTTATATATTTTATGAAATAATAGGACTTAGGCTTTGGTCCTTGTAAAGAATTATACTTGGTTTTCATCACTTTAAAATTTGTAGTAATTGTGTATGGTTCCTTTAATACACGTGAATTTTGCTTATGTTTTTTTTGTCATACTAACTTGTGTTTTAAAGGCACATGTTAATAGTGACGGATCTAGAATTTTTGAATAGTAGGGACAATATTTTACATGTATAATATTAAAAATACAATATTGGTTTCAATAGTATAAATATACATAATGATATTGTTAAAAAATATAAATTGTAAGAGAAGAGAAGAGAAGAGATGTCAGAGAAGAGAGAAACTGAGTGCAGCGGCCTCCCTAGGGCAACCTTAGGGCGTCCGTGCCGGAGTAAATCTCCGGCTGAGAGGAACACTGGGGGGATAGGGGGCCAGCCAGGGAGACAGAAATTGGGGGGATGGGGGAAATTGGTCTGTGGCTAAGTCAAGGAAGCGGAAAGCGACGCAACCGGAAGCGGGAACACGAGACATGTCAAGGGATTCAGAGCGACACGACGACGCGGGAAGTGGGCTGCAGGTTCGGCAATCTTGGGACGGTTCTAGGGTTCAACTTCGGTCTTCATACAAGCAGGCAGTAGCGACTCAACCTTCAGGTTACTCAGGAAAACACAATTCAACTGATGCGCGTTTTGACATGGATGGTAAGGTTTCTGACTATGTAGTTTCTGATCAGCAGGGCAACGTTACTTCAAGGAATGGACGCAAGGTTTCCTATTTTTTTTACCAATATACCAGAATGTCTTCCTACTTTTCGTCTGCGACAACAATTCGAGGTTTGCGGTATTCTGACAGACATTACCATCGCTCGAAAAAGAAATGCACGGGGGCAGATTTATGGCTTCGTCCGTTTTTCAAACGTCAAAAATGCAAGTAAGTTATCCAACACTTTAAACAATGTCTGGTTTGGGTATCTTAGGGTGTGGGCACGTGAAGCACGGTTCGATAGATTTGCTGTTAATGATAACAAACCTCTGACTGTTTCCAAAAATGTTAAACGTAAGAATGATGGTGAGGGAGGGAAGAAGGAGGTGGAGAGGGTTAAAGGGGAGGGAGAAAAGATTGTGAGGAAGGGTGAGGGAGAGGAGAAAATGGGAGGGGGCCGAAGAGGTGAGGGAGAAAAAATGTTGAGGATTGGGCAAGTGGAGGTGAAGGTGAGTGAAGAGGATGAGGTTCGTAAGAAGGGGGTACATGTTTTATCACCGGTGTTGAAGGGGAGGAAAGGGAGGCCGAAGGTTACACCTAGGGAGAAGGTAGTTGTTTTGAATATTGATGAGGATGGGTTGGTGTCTAGGTCGGTAGAAAAAGAGAGAGAAGGACACAAGTCGGCTCCAAGAGTGCAGCTGGTTCAGGTTGGAGAAGGGAAAAATATTGTGTATCACTCTAGACAAGAAGACATGCACTGGGCCGGTTCCGGAGTTGTGGCAACGGTCGGAGTGGCTTTTCAAATAATATTTGTTTCATCTAAACTTGATTTGGTTATCTTATGTTTGGATTATTTGGCGAGACATGAATGAAAGAGTTTTTCAACAAAAGAGGGACTCATTACAACATCTTCTTGAGAAAGTTAAGCTTCAAACTTTCAAGTGACCGAAGGCAAATATCATCATGATATTGCTTTTAACTACCATATATGGTGGCTTAATCCCTTTTTATGTTTCAGAGTTATTACTTAGTTCCATTTTAGTGTTTTTTAGCGAACCTATTTTGTGGCTTTTTTGCTTTGTTTTCTTAAATTAATTACTTATGTAAGTGCTACTTTTCTCTCCTAGTTCTCTTCTGGCACTTCTTCTGTGGGAAAGACTAAGTTGTTTGATTAATATATTTCATTTTAACTTCTTAAAAAAACAAAGATAATAATATTTTTAAAATAATAATAATATAGTCATTGTGTCTATCTCTCTCAAAATAAAAATATCTATTAACCAGGTAATTGAACTAAAGCGGTTAAGAAGCTCCTCTTAAGATGAATGGTTCGAAAAACCCAAGTTTGAGACTTCACTTACTTTTCGACCAAACTCTAAATTATTAGGGTCTCATTTTCTTAAGAATCGATTCGTTAACAAAAAAAAAATCCGTTAAATGGAGAGGATCTCAATATATCGAGCCTTAAATTTAAATATAAGGTCAATACTCAATATTTCAAATTAAATACATATGCTTTTAAATTTTTTGTGTGAATTAGGTATCTGACATTTAACATTTATTGTCATTAAAAAAAGGTATATGACATGTAGTTATGTTTAAATAAAAGATCAAATGTTTGTTGTTTATTTTTTTTTTTTTTTTGTGTAGCCTTATATTTAAGTATAAGGTCAAATGTATGTGCACAATATTTAAAATCAAATACATTTGCTTTTCAATTTTTTTGTGTGAATTAGGTATTTGACATTTATTACCATTTAGAAAGAAAAAAAAAGGTATATGCCATGTAGTTAAGTGTAAAAAAAATAAAATCAACTGCATGTAGTCTATATTTTTGTTTTGTTTTGGTGAATGTATATGTAGTCTATATTTTTTTTTGGGTTAATTATTGAAATTGATCCAGTAATATATGCGAAGTCTGAAAAATGACCATATAAAATAAAAAAACACGTATTTTAATCCTGTAATTTAAGATTTTTATTATTTTTAACCCTGTAATATAGTTGAAGTCCAAAAAAACTACTTAGAGGTTGAATTTTTGGATGATTTTTTCTAGGCATGTTTAGTAAGTTAAAATATGACAATACACACAAAAATTAGAATTTTTCAACTAAGGACAAATTAATTATGAATTTTTAAAGCGCCAAAAACTCAAAAAACAAAATAATGAAAACATCAACCTAAAAATCGAATTTTGAGTTGATTGCTTGCAAATACATCTATAGTAATACATAAAAAGGATTTGCCAAATTTCGTAGCATTTGAAAGATGTTTAAAAAAAAAATTATTTGTCAACCAAAACTTGCGAAATTGCAATTTTGTTCCGAGAAGGCGTATACTCACGGGTCAAATTCCGTTCTCTAATTTTGTAGGCAAGGTTAGAACATCATAAGAACCTTCACCGTGAGATTTTGGAGTTTTCATACGAGATACAAATTAATTGTGAATTGTTTAAGAAATTCATAATTATGGGGAATAGAAATTCATAATAAATCCGTCTCTAGTCAGAAAAATCATAAATCCGTCCCTAGTTGGAAAAATCTTTTTTTTTTGTGTGTGTAAAGCCATGTTTTAAATTCTTAAAGATGGTTGAAAAAAATCATGAAAAAATTCAATCTCTAGATCACTTTTTTGGACCACATGTATATCATATGGTCAAAAATAAGAAGAATATCAAATTACAAGGTTAGAATATCTATTTTTATTTTACATGATTATTTTTCAGACATCGCGTATTTTACAGGGTCAATTTAAATAATCAACCCTTTTTTTTTACAGAGTATGCAGTCTATATTTAAAATCAAATTATTTGCTTCTTTAATTATAATTTTGTGTGAACAAACCAAAACACATCACCAAGCAAAAAAGATAATCAAAATGAATTTGTTTTTCCAAATGCACGTAAAGGTGATGCGATCCTCCTTAAAGGCTGTCTTACGAGAAAATCTTTCATAGACACAGTCCCACATAAATATTGTTTAGGCACTCTCACATGAAATAAATCTTTTTAAAGAAAGAGTATCATTTCTAGGTGTCAGCCCTATATAAACAAAACCCAAATACATTACTAAGCGAAAAAGATATCAAAATTTTCAACCGAGTGATTAAAAAACATCATCGTTTTTTCTCTTGAGGGGGTCCTATTGCAGAAGTTTCGTTTTTTTTTTTTTACAGTTTGAAGAAAACAGTTTTTTCTCTTGAGGGGTCCTATTGAATTTCACTTTCATTAATATATACATACATTTTTTAAGACAACTACTTTTATTAATTATACATAATTTTTCTAAGTAAATCTTATAATAAGAGATAAGTATTATCTCCGGCCTTTAATGTTAACAACAAATCAAATGTATTTCTACTAAAAAAAAGTCAAATGTATTTAGTCCATTTTAAAAATCAAATACATTTGCTTTTTTAATAATATTTAAGACATGCGTGTGTTCTTTATTTTATTTTTTTGTTTCAGCACATTAGAATGATAAGCATATTTACTTAGCAGGTTGTGTGTGCAAAGTACAATGATAAGCTAGCAAACAACACTAAAACAAAGAATTGGTGCTGCTCCTTCTTCAATTTCTTGAGGAAGAGAGTTTGAAGGAAAGCATGCCCAAGTAAAGATAATTTTTTTGTTTATTGTTTGAAATATTGTTCTTTTTTTGTATCAGTTATTTTTTTACATGTATGGTGAGTAATTAACAAGAATGGTAAACTAATATTGGAAAAAATGTGTTTTTTGTTTGTGTTTTTTGTGTGCATGTGTCTAGGTTGGAGCAAGAATCTGGTCTCTTGTTCAATTTGAAGTATTTTGAAGAGAAGATCCTTGATGGGGATTGGGATGAGAGTGAGAAATATCTCAATGGCTTTACAAAAATATTAATGACAATCGACATTCGATCGATTTGTTCTTTGAGATTAGGAAGCAGAAGTATTTTGAAGCCTTGGACAGGTAGTTCTCTTCATCTTATATATCATTAACATTTTAAATTACAGTCACAATAAGGATAGTGTCCTTATGCCTCAGGAATGACAGAGCGACCAAAGTTGAAATTATGGTGAAAGATTTGAAAATATTTTCAACATTTAATGAAGGTTTGTACAAGGAACTAGCAAATCTTATCACCCTCGAAAATATTAGGTAAATTTTTGTTTTTTAAATTTTTTGTATGATGTTATTGACTTTTTGGATTGAAGATATATTAAAATTTGGTTGCATTTTAAATATGGATTTGGTTTACATGTAGAGAGAATGAACATTTATCACAGTTTGTAGATGGTAAAACATCTAGAATCATATTGATTGCAGAGCTCAAGAAAACCTTGCTTCAATGATAAATTGAGGTCTCCTCCATTGAATTCCTTGCGGTTGCGACGACTAATTAATCAAAGGTAAATAAAGTTGTAGCTAGAATAGCAATTGTATTTCAAAATAAACACATGAAAAAATGCAAATGGAAAACGCACGAGATTGGGATTTGATAAGTGTTTTGGCCAATTGCATATACTTCTTTGAGTGCAGATCAACTTTAGTACCTTTATATTATGTTAAGGGTTATAAATTACAACTTTCTATTATATTTTCTAATGTAATTGTTCCATTCACACATTGCTTTAACTCTACACAATAAAGTATTTATGTTAGGTTTTGATGCAACTGTATGTAGTCAAAACTGTAACATTATACAAGAAATTGTAAAAATAAAAAATCTAGATAGTTTAAACGACTGTGATAATGTCATAAAAATATACATTATACATACATGTTACCGTTTTGACTATATTTAGTTTCCTCAAAACCTAACCTAAATCCATTCAAATACATTCCTTAACAGATTGCTCTAATTGAACAACGATGAAGCGAAAGAGAAACTCTCTCAAATCCTCACAACAAATTGTTTCTCCCACAAAAACAATCGCAGATTTACATTTACCAGACGTGTGTTGTGAATCGATCTTTAAATTTCTCATCCACGACAGTCAGCGCTACCTTGAGCCTCTCTCTGTTGTCTCAAAGCAGTTCCTCTCTATCACTAACTGTCTTCGATTTTCTCACAATATCTGATGCAACCCTCGCATTCTTCCCTCGCCTATTTGACATGTTCCCAAACTTTATCTCCCAATAGGTGTTGGCAATTCAAAGATGATCTTTTTGTTTTTTATTTGGTTCTTTTTTCGTTTCAGTTTTTTACATGCATGGTGAATAGTTACCAAGAATGGTAAATTAATATTGGAAAAATGTATTTTTGTTTGTGTTTTTTGTGTGCATGTGTCTAGGTTGGAGCAAGAATTTGGCCTCTTGTTCAATTTGAAGTATTTTGAAGAGAATATCCTTGCTGCGGATTGGGATGAGTGAGAGAAATATCTCAATGGCTTTACAAAAATTAATGATAATCGACATTTGATGAATATGTTTTTTGAGATTAGGCAGCAAAAGTATTTTGAAGCCTTGGACAAGTAGTTCTCTTTATCTTCATCATCATCATGAAATAATTATATATCATTAGCATTTTAAATAATAGTCACAGTAAGAATAGTGTTCTCGTTCATCAATCCGATATAATGGAGAGTCACAATCAAATGTGGCCTCGATTGAACTTTCGTTTCAGTTTCAACATTATAAAAAAATGTTGTGTTGTGTTTCCCAAATCTCAGTCGCGTAACTCTTTTTAAAATCTTAATTATAATTAGGATTTTCAATAGCAGTCACAAAAACGGTTGCAGACACAATTCTTGATATTGTGGAAATTGTAGTCAAATCCAACTTCATTTGATGTTGCAATGTGGTTTTAACAACATCAAATACCATTTTGTTTTGGCCCAGATCTAGGTTGCATCACTCTATCTAAAATCCTAACTATGATCATCGTTACAACAAGTATTTGTTTCATTGCTTGGATTTTTGTCTAGTACCTGCACCGCAATAGCTATAACTTCCATTTTATTTTTGCTTATTAATAATGTTTGTAGAGTGTTATAATCTTGTTTTTTAAAAAATGTTTTAGGGTATTTTATGCTTATTGTTGGTTTTCTAATGTTCAAATAATCTTGTTTGTGCTCAAGAATGACAGAGCGACAGCAGTTGAAATTCTGGTGAAAGATTTGAAAATCTTTTCAACATTTAATGAGGGTTTGTACAAGGAACTTGCAAATCTTGTCACCTTGGAAAATATTAGGTAAACATTTGCTTTCTAAATTTTTTGTATGATGTTATTGACTTTTTGGATTGAAGATATATTAAAATTTGGTTACATATTAAATATGGATTTGGTTTAAATGTAGGGAGAATGAACATTTATCACATAGCTCAAGAAATTTATTAACACCAATCCTTGCTTCAATGATAAATTAAGGTCTCCCTCATTGAATTTCCTAGAATAGCAATCATAGTTCAAAAGTAAACACATGAAAAATGCAAATGGAGAATACACGAGATTTGGATTTGATTAGTGTTTTGGCCAATTGCGTCTACGTCCTTAACTGCAGATCGGCTTTAGTACCATTCTATTATGTTAAGGGTTATAAATTACTACTTTTTGTTTATATTTTTTAATGTGATTGTTCCTTTCACACATTGCTTTAATTCTGCACAATAATGTAATTAATATTGTTTTTGTTAATGAAATATCTTATATTATTTGTAGCTTCATTAGTCATCAGCTAAATTTTTGACAATGTCCTCTATCCAGTTTTAATTGGCGGCATCATTTGTGCGTGAATCCAAAGCAAGATCCAGACATCTAAACTTTGTTAACCGACCACACCTGTTATCCGTCTTAAAGAGGACCTCACACACCAACTTTGGCTTTGCTTCATGCTGCATAGCCCACAAATCATACATCTTATGCCACTGAAGAAGCACATATGGTGAATGGAAATCCTTCCTCATCTTCTCAATCACTTTCTGCGTTCTCAGTTTCCTCACTACGTGGTCCTTCAGATCGAGGTATAGCTTGATATTGGAGATACAATGCGGTCACATAAATTTTAATTGGGATACGCTGTCAATATAAAATAGTGTTACATTGACATACAATGAGATTTCTTGATATTGTCTTATAAACCTACTTTGTAAACGCAATTATAAAATAATCGTTAAAGTGTGGATAATCTCCATGTAATACTAGTTTACACCGATAATGCATTTTCCCTTTTCCTGACATAAGCTTTGAGAAGTAATCGATGCTAATTCTATGACTTGAACCTTTTATTGGCAATTGATGGGATTTTTGTTTGTGTTTCAAGTGTCAACTCCATTTTCAAACTCACATATTATTTCAATTTCTTGCAGTCCCTATTTCCAAGCATTCAAGAAAGCTAAATACTCTTACACTGATGGATCACCAAAGTAAGGACCTTGAAGAAATGAGACAGTTTCAAAATTGACAATCATGTGAAAAGGTACTTGAAAATTAGTTTGGCTTCTTTTATTTTTGTTTATTCACAACTCTTTACAGGCTGAGTAAGTCGCATATACCGTTACTCCTCAACCTGCGCCTTGGTTGTTTGATGAACTTCCTAGAATTATGTTTGTAAATTACGTCAGGGATCAATTGTGACAAGTATGGAGTTTCATCCCTTCATACATTCTACCCTAGTTGGTAGGTTAAAATATTGACGGCGTGTCTTGTTTGTATTTTACACAAACATAATTAGTCTTTTTAGTTTTTACTGACCTTGAAAATTTCATTGAAACAGTTTGTAGTACAAATGGTAAAATCTCACTTTGGGAAGCAAGGCTGAGAAAGAGGCTGCATATGGAATATTTCTCAATGTTCGGTCAAATTTCATGTTTATTCGAAATTATTCAACGACACAATTGCATATATGGATCATGCACATATGTTCCAAGAATACTCTTCACGAAAATTAAATTTAGTGCTATAAAAACTTGATTCTGTCGAGTATGAAATGATGAATGCACTGCTAAGGCATTAATACAAAGTAAATTTGTCAATATCCACCAATCATGTATCATTGAGCCCAGACTCAAGTTTTATTTGTAAATGTTGTAATTTCTTTTTCTATTTTGTTGTTCGATTATCAGTTTATAATATATTTCTTTTCAGGTATGGGATTTGAATGGAGAGAAGATCTTTAGCTCATGTGTGTTCGGTTCTTTCTCACTCGAAGGGAAATATCCAGGTTAAATTCTTCATTATTTTCCTAGCTACTTGATCACAATTCGTCCAGTATGCTTCTAATCTAAGGCATTTATTCAACCATGATTACCAAGACTTAATTAAATTAATATTGGGTTCATTTCTAACCACAACTCTCACTAATATAATCCTCTAAAAAAATTTCTCACTAATATTAATAAACCAAATAATATATTGGTCCCCGAGTTTCTTAGTGAACATGTATCATTTCGCTCAGAACTCTAAAATTCTCACCAAAATTCTCTCAAAATAATAAAATGATATAAATTCCTTCATAAAATAAATTTTCATCTTTCGCGACATTTATTTTCTCCGACTGAGATGTTGATCTATAACTTTTACCATCATAACAAATTAAGATTATAACTACAAATGATGTATAAAGTCCTTGTTTAAATTTTAGTGACCAACATAGGTTCGTAATTATTAAAAAACATTTGAATATTTGTCTGTTGTCACCAAAAATCACTAAAATTATTTTCATACAGAAAATTAATTCACACTGCTCAAGCAATAAAATCATGTGCACATACATCTTATATGCTGAGGAAATTTTTTTCAAATATAGCCAGTTGCGCACAACAAATAAAAAATATCTGAAATGAATTCAACAGCAAAGCTCTAAACCAACTACTATGCTTAACACAAACAATAATCATATGTTTCTAACCCGAAAAATACCAAGAAAATACACTAGTTTAAAAAAAAAAACTTAAAAAGTTGTTTTTGAGAATGAAATAACAAAGTAAAATGAAAGTCGAAGGCAATAGATGAAAAAACAAGATGCTTTTATGCAATCGTAGAATCTGAAAATCATTCATCTATCCATCCCTATATGTTGTTCTTACGCTTCTTTGTCTTTGTCTTTGTCAAATGAGGCTCAGGGAATTCACGAACGTTGTATGAATTTGATGTAACCCTGGCCAATGATGAACGAGGAAAAAGGCTGTACAAAAGAATTAAGTCTTAGAGTTAAAACTTTCTTTTGGTTGAGAAATTTATTATTAAACTTCAAAGCTTTCAAACACCAATATAAACAACAAATCATTTTTGAGCAATTGAAAAACAAATCATATATCAACACCATTATATACTTCTAAACAAAACATTATAACACACTCAAACAAGAAAATGAAATTTATTCGGTCAAACAAATAGGCATACACCCATGATAATATTTTTAAATTGCACTCGCAGAAAATTATGAACAAATAAGATTAATGGATATTAATTGATTCTCAATTATGATATTAAATTGAGGCCGATGTGGAACCTATTTATTGTTATCAATTAGGTTTTAAATCAAAGATGATATAATTAAAACTACGATCAGAAGTTGTAAATGCTCTTAAATCGGGGGTGCTTTGAGATGATTTTGATATATAAATATGAATATCTCTATCCAAATACAAATTCTTATCCAATTTTGACCATTTATTGAAATTTAAAACCATGGGTGATTACAAGAAAACATTAGAATACTTACTTGCAATCGAGTTTGAACAACATTGGTCCTTTTGACTGGCTTTCGCGGTGTAGGATGACACGTCATTATGATGAGATCTTCCTCAATCTCGATATTTGACAATTCAACGTGAATTTTTTCCAATATCCCTCTTTCTATATTTGATCTTGACCTTAATTTCTGATGATACTCATCTACCACCGTTGCAGATGGAAACCCTAATTTTTGTTGGTCTTTTTCCCATTTGTTTTCATCAACAGTTTCGTTGCATATATTTTCTTCCTTAGTCTCAAGATCAAGCATAAGTCTCTTCCTAGTAGATCCATTCTCACAAGTTTTTTTGGAATCGTCGGTCTTAGATCCATGTATTATCGATCTCAAGATCATTCTTAATTTTTGAGCTTCGCTGCCTGGAACCCCACGATTTCCAGTTGGTATGTTTTTGGACATATCAGAGAGTCGTAAAGTGAAAGCGTTAGGCACAAAAAAGAGAGTGCAAAAAGTTGAGATGGAAATCACAAATTTAAGGATTGAAAGGGGTTTTGATTCCCTTTTTTTTGTTATATACAAAGTGCATGACATTTTAGTGATCTTATCTCTTCATTGAAATTCTTTTATTATTATGAGATTTAAAAACATAAATTACTTTAGTTTGACTAACCTAGAACATAAGATATAATATTTATTTTACAGATCCTTGTATATGTGATATTTAATATGCCCGAGAGTAGAGCTTAGGATGATATGATCTCGACGCTCGTGCTAGTGACAATATGGAACAACAGCAGAGAGTTTCGGTGCGAAGGAGGTTGTCATTTGACTGTGGGGGAAGATACCTGCAAAACAGGTGACTTGGTGTGGCGGTGATACCACGCTCATAAATACGAGCTCACTGTAACTATTTCCATGATATCTGAAGTGGACTGGGGAGATTGGTTGAACAACCATGATCATCTTTAGGTAGTGCTTGTATGCGGTAAGATGCATGTTCCGGACGAGCCCAACCCGGTGCTGCACGGATCTGATCTGAGTCCACTAATCACGTGATACCATGTGATGGACACACCCTTGAATCAACAAGATTTCAGTGCAGGCCGAGAGTTGCTCATTGGTCTGGGATTTTCTCACGCCCACGTGGGCCGAGCATTTCTCACCACCGAGGGCCAGAGTTTCTCATGTTTGTACCTCCCAACACAATTGGCAGGATACGACTTGACATCTAAACCTTAAATGGAAACTATTTATACCTAGGAATTAGCCTTGTGTCAAGGACGATACTTCTT
>Ga0228711_1005948_pt1 | contig 18382 bp, 13 predicted proteins | sample MedpolnodulmetaG_2_FD_177996 | JGI IMG/M metagenome (GOLD analysis project Ga0228711, IMG submission 177996) | Root nodule microbial communities from Medicago polymorpha collected in Santa Monica, California, United States - brown nodules | ecosystem: Host-associated > Plants > Roots > Nodule...
TCCGTTTCTGCGTGGTCCTTCGCAGCACCCGAAGAACCTCTCTGCGGTCACTTTCAGAAAGACGTGCTATACGCTTCAAGCTTTTAACACCATGTCGAAGGTAGCCACCTCCCTTCTTCTTAGCACCTCCCTTCTTAGCACCAGGTACACCGATAATAGATTTAGAGGCACCTCCCGTACTACTGCTCTTAACTTTGTGAAACCACTCCAAACTCCACGGGCCCGATGATGTTGCTCTACCTCTCCCCGGAGGGCACGAAGAGGTTCGCTTAGCCCCTTTAGTAACCCCATTTAGGAAGTCCATAGACCGACGATCATCCTTGCACTCATTCTCAAAAAACCCGCGCCGGTGTAGGAGTAGCTTCCGGCACCACAGGGGGAGTCTCTACTGGAACCACTACCGCCGGAGCAGGTGTGTTAGATGTCAGGACCTTCTCCGACACCCGGGTTGAAGATAACGGTTTGATATGGTGCGCGTCGTCCTCCAGTTTCCAATCTTCCGACAGACCGTTCAACAGTTCATCCACGTCTCCACCTACAAACCCAGTGTCAAGATCTTCCGGCAACTCTGACCTGTCGTCCACTTGAGACGGATCATCTTCTAAAAGGCAAGCGTCCTCTCCCAATGAGAGGCCCCATTCTTCAATGATTTGAAACCCAAGAAGTACACCGTCCACCACTATACTCGCGTCGCGTTTAATAATATCCAAAGAACTAGTGGACACCAGAACCCGCGCATAATCGAAGCGATCTCTGTCTAGGGTTATGTCATCAATATGCAGCAATCGGCCACAATCATAGACACATAATTTGAAGAAATCGTAATTCCAAGCGTGTAACGGCACCCCATAGATCCTCAACCACGCTCCTCTTTCCCAGACCAAAGTATCCTTGTTCCACCTCACCGGTGACGAGAAAAAATTTGCGAAAAAATCTGCCGCTTCTGACAACGTAGTGCTGACATCTACCTCGTCTAGGGACCGCAGGAAAACCTTGTCAGCGCCCAACGGAATAATAGCTAAATTGACAAAACCCGCGTCAAAGATCCGCCGTTGTAGCACAGGTATCACATCCCTACCCAACACCGTCACCACCACCCCCTTAGACGCCCACGACATATCACTGGCCGATGATGTATACTTAGGAATATAAACACGGTTAAGACCAACCTCCGCGCGTTGAGTCTGCGTACCAACTTTGGCATGCTCCACTGCCCCGTCCCTCACCTTCACGTTGTTGCCCTCCACCAGCTTAAACACCACCTCACCACGACCAGCAGCCTCCGCGACCACATCGCTCACACGCACGTTACGATTGACTTCCTCGATATTAATATCGCGCCTCGCATGACGATCAATTCCCTCGCCTCCTACACCTAACACGTTCTTACTGACTCCGACACCGCTAACGCCTACACCATGGTTCTTATTTCCTAACCTATCGAAGCTTGCAACCTTGGCCACTACCCTCCAGTCCCCAAACCACACGTTATTCAGGGCCTGCAGTAACTTGTCGACATCCTTTACATTACCGTAACGAACGAACCCAAATACCCCCCCATTTGCATTCCGTTTCCTTGCGAGATAAACGTCCTCCAAAATTCCACACACCTCAAAACCTCGCCGTAACGAAATATACGATATATTTTCAGGGATATTGGTAAAGTAAAAAGACACGAAAGGTTGCTTGACCTTACCGGATTTGTCGAGAACCAGCTGGTCCCGTCGCCGTTGTCGCAGCTCAAACTCACCGCTGTGATGTCGCGCCCCCTCCACTGTGTGCCTGAAGCCGCGCTGCTGAACCACCTCCACAGACCGCGACCGTCGCCGAACAGGAAGAAGGCGCGCGCTGCTGATGCTGTACGTGCCAAGAGTCCTGCCGCCGCCGGAAAACAGCAGAATCTGAGTGCAGGCGCTGAGCATCCTCCACCTTCCGACCTGGCCTTGAGTACTGAAGCGCCGCTCTGCCATCATACGTCTGTACTGGTGCATCATGGTTCTGTACATCCTCCGAGTCACTGTGCCGCAAAACTGAACCCTGCTGAACCCTAACCCTAGCCTGTCGCCGCCGCTGCAGTCCATCCCATCCCCTTCCTCGCCGTTGATCCACCTGAAACCTGTCCCGCTTTCCATCCGGCTGTTCGAACGCTTTCCTCCTTCTCGGTCTCACAACAGTCCATTCTCCCGTATCCCCCCATATAGTGGCTCCCTGCTTGGCCCCCGTTCCCTCCCATAGTATCTCACATCCGGTGACAAAGAGAACCGGCGCGGTTGCCCACGGTGGAGATGGGAACCGCGATACACTCGACCACTCTCTCTCTCACCTCTCATTCCTAACCTATTTGAAAATTCCAAAGTTTTTTTTATTCTTAGAATTGTTCCCCTTTGTCTTTTATTTTTTTTTATAAGGCACCGCCCAAAAGATTTTCTTTTTTGGGTGGAAATGAACATAAGTTGTTAACAACCAAATAGCCAATACACTAACGTTTTGTCAGCAAAAGAATAAAACAACCAATACTTAATTATCAAATCACGTTCCATTTTTTCTTTTTCCTTTTTATATAAGTTCAAATCACTTCCTTTAAAAAAAAAATTCAAATCACCTTTTTATTAAATAAGTTCGTCCTCAATCTATACACGAATATATGAAAGATAATTAAAAAAAGAGCCAAAGTGGAGATAATATAAGTTATTAAAAATTGCAGAATGGACGGATCCTCCAATGAATGAGCACATGCTTATCTATTTCCAACACACAAGTGCAATAGTATTTTTATGTATTTGCTATTTTTTTTGTCTAATATTATATAGTATTTGCTATTGACTTTATTTATTTAAAACACTAGATTTTTTTTGAAGGGATTTAAAAAACTAAATATTAAATAAGTAATCAATCACTGCATACACAATTTTTTTTAAGACATAAAAATGAAATATATTAACAACGGTAGTGAGCCACTTCAGCACAAGGTGTATCAAAGGGCCACCCCTAGAAAATCACAGTCATACAATATTTACAAACCAAAGGTCAGTCGACATCCAGATATAACAAAGGATCCGGCCATCGTCTCTGAGATTCGTACACAAACGTGACATACACAAAAATATTATATTAGAAAATCTAGATATTCAGTTTGTATTTTATTATGTTCAGTAGTCAAATAGCCTACGTTCATTTAAGAATATCTAAATCATTTCAGATAATCAAATAACTCATAAAATTAATTTTTGTGTAAAACTATAAGTATAAGTGAAATATAAAATTAATTTTTACAAATAATTAAATAAAATATAAATGATACAAAATGAAACTTTTTTTTTTGTGCTGGCCAAGATTTGAATCCCAAACCTTATATATATTATGCATTGTCCTTACCAACTGAGCTAAGATCACGAGGACACAAAGTGAAACATTTAAAAATACTAAATATTCTGTAAAAATTATAAAAAATAAATTTGATATGAAAAATTATATTTAACATTTAAATAAAAAATAACAAATGTGTAATGATTAAGATTATTTTTAAAAATATAAGTTGTATTTTTTATTACTAAAATTTATATTTGTTGAGTTATGCTATATTGTATGTGTTTTTGCATTCAATTTAAACAACTTTTTAAAATTCTACCAAAATTGTATGTGTTGTTGCATTCAATTTAAACAACTTTTTAAAATTCTACCAAAACTTAATCAATATACATCTTCTTTTTGGTGGAAAAGAAAGGGTAACCCCGAAAGAAAAAACAAAATAACTACCGTCTAGATATTTCATTCTACTTTTTTTTTTGTTGGTAATATTGACTGCATTAGTTTTAAATTTAAAATAAAGTACGATTATAACATTGATTTTCTTTAAAGGAAAGATCTAACATTGATGAAATTAAAAAAACATTTTCTTAAAAACTACATTTAAAATATATCATATTATTATATTTTAAATCAAATATTTGATGTAAGATAGAAACTGTCAAATTTTAAAAAAAGACAAAATTATGAAAAATAGTGGAATAAAAACTTTATAATAAGGAATGTTAAAGATAGATAAATAGTTTTTTTTCCCGAGGAAATAGATAAATGAATAGTTTTGTTTCAATTTTTTCCAAATAATAATAATATGGTATCACTTTGTTTCTTCCTCTTTTTTGTACAAGTAGGATACAATTTGAATTTCATACCCATTCTTTCTTAATAAAGATCTAGATTGGATTTGTCTCGTTTGACTAAATCTAGAAATTAAAAATAAAAATAAAAAACAAATAAAAAAAACACTTTCGGCACAAAAACTCAAAGGACGGTGGGTGCAAGTGCAAAATGCAAGTGCAACTGGTAGAGAGAGAAAGAAGAAAGAGTTCAACTACAACAACTTGATTTGGAGTAACATCAACGTTAATACGTAACATACAAACAATGTCAAACAAATAAAACAACAACAACAACGTGTGCTAGGACCATTTACTTTTCCTCTTAATTCAAGTTCTTGTTTTTCATCCATTGTTGAATCCAAACTGCATCTTTTCAACTTTGAGCAAATGGGTATGTTAAAGTTTTGTTTTTTATTCTTTTTTTCTTCATTGGGTACCTAGATTCACTTTCATTTTCTCTCTTTTTATTTTGCTGCTAATTTTGTCATTTTTTGTTATATATTTTTGTATTTTGATTTTCTTCATTGTGATGTGAAGAACCCTAGATTGATAAATCTTGGGTTTAGAAATATAGGTGGAGGGGTTTTGATTTTGTTTCTAGTTGTATCTCTATTTTGAGTTTGACCATGTTTGTCAAGTTTGATAAGATTTGTTTTTCCAATGGTGTTTAATGTTTTGGATTGGTATGGTAATGCTCTTTTTGCTTAACTTGTATTTGTAACTTTATTTCTAATTTCCTGATTTACTCTTGAATGGATTCTTCTTGTTATGTTTGGCTTTAAAATAGTTAGTGTATGTTTGGTGGAACTTTTGGTGGTATAATTGATTCTATATTGGTATAATTGATTTTGACATGTTTGGATATTCTTAAGTATAAATATAATTGATTCTAACTAGAAGCTAGAATTTGAAGTTTTTACCTCTACAATTGGTTTTTAGCCTCAAATTTATTTTTCAACTTACTTCTACATGAATATTTCTACACATAAATCACTTATTCAACTTATTTTTAGTTAAAATCAATTCATTTAAAATCGATTTTTGTCACTACAGAACCAAACCCACTTTTAGACTAATTGAGTGAAGAGCTTACAAGTTTCCAAAATTGTAGTGGCTGGACTAGAGGTGTATTTTATTTGAAAACTTACCGCGATATTCACACTCAAGCTTGCACGATCTCAGTCATATATAGTCATTCATGTCATGCAATGTAGAATTTATTACATTAAAATATGGTGTTTTCATTGTGTAGGCTTTTATACTTGATTTTCATGTGGCTAACATTTATTCTTTACTCCATTTATAAATATCATGTGTATTTGTTCCCATTTATGTGATATATCGTATTGACTGTTAACTTGTCGCTAAAAGGATCATGATTCTGTTCTATTTGCAGGGCAGTTTCTTTATAGGTACAACCGTTCTTGAGAGTTGATAGCTTACAAGATTGCCAATGCTGCTTCAAATTTCTATATAGTGACTTCACCGGTCAGTTACTAAAGTCAAGAATTTTTATTTTTACCCAAACATTAATGTATTCTTCTTCTACAAAGACAACAAATGATGCTGTGATGCAACAGTCAAGACTCTAGAAAAAGTTTTTATAGGTAAGCATGGATCCTAGAAATGAATACCAGCCTGGATCACAGTCAATAATGCATGACCACATGGATGGAATTTATACGAGTAGAAGACCGCGTGACCTCAATACATTGGAAGTTAAACCTGTACAGCATTATTCGATACAGACGGGTGAGGAATTCTCTCTTGAGTTTATGAGAGATAGGGCAAATATCGGGAAGCCTGTATTTTCGAATGTCAGTGATCCTAATTATACAACTGGTTATATGGAACTGAAAGGCATTTTAGGAATCAGTCACGGAGGATCTGAGACTGGATCAGACATGTCCATGCTATCAATGATGGATAAATATCCAAAAGAGTTTGATAGAAGCAACTATGGATCAATTCGATCGATACCAAGAACTTCGCTGCATCAGGACAACAGACAGTTTGTGCATGGATATGGCTCTTCCGAAAGTTATGATAACTCGTCAATTATGATGAAGTTTCTTTGTAGCTTCGGCGGTAGAATATTGCCACGGCCAAGTGATGGAAAACTAAGGTATGTTGGAGGCCAAACACGCATTCTCCGTATAAGAAAGGACATATCTTATCATGAGCTTATTCAAAAAGCGTTGGTGATCTATAACCAGGTTCAGACAATTAAGTACCAGCTGCCCGGGGAAGATCTCGATGCCTTGGTATCTGTATCATCCGATGAGGATATACAGAACATGATGGAAGAATGTAATCATCTAGAAGATAGAGAAGGATCACAAAAGCTTAGGATGTTTTTGTTCTCAATCAGTGATTTGCAGGATGCTCAGTTTGGTCTCACCTCCATGGGCGATGATTCTGAAGTCCAGTATGTTATTGCTGTTAATGGCATGGACTTGGAGTCGAGAAAAAACTCAAACATGGTTGGTTTGGGCTTTTCTGCAAGCGATATAAATGAATTGGAGGGGGAAAATATTGACAGACAGGGCAATGCTCCCCAGATGAACAATTTCGACTCATCATTGGCTACTCATTTTTCACAACCAATGATACCAACTTCCTCAAATTCATACGGAATGTATCCAGTATTTTATGGCGATCAAATGATACGCCACGGTGAACCTAACGCTCATGGTCAATATTTTATGAATCATGGTGTTGATCCTTCTTATAAACCTTTTATGGAAGGGGCTCCTATTAACATGCTTCCTCATATGCCGAATACTCAACAAGGGATTTTTAATGAAGGCTATCCTCCTGGTGGAGTACAAGTGCAAAATTCAGAAGTACCTGAAACTTTGGCGAGAATGATGGCTGACAGTTCAATTCAGCAAGAAACACTATCGCTGTCTCCTTCTCAACTGTTTGACGGTTATATAAAAAATGATTTTCCAGAAGCATCCGTCGTAGTTACTGCTCCAGAGGGGAATTCATTGCCTCCGACAAGAACAAACCAACTCTCAGATAATGACGAGGTTTCTTCTACTTCCAGCAGTGCATTTGTTGCGGGTCCTTATGTTGATTCTCGCAACAATGCAGTTGACTTGAGTTGTCTTCACCCTCCTCCTCTTCCTAAAAGAGTTTATTATTCAGAAAGAATTCCAAGGGAGCAAGTAGAGTCGCTGAATCGATCCACAAAGTCAGATGATGCGGTCAATACTCAGTTTCAAGTTTCAGATTTACTTTCTGGTGTCAGTTCGCAGGACTCAGCTATAGACTCCGGTAACAACTTGCATGATGGAAATCCGTCTAATCTAGCCAAGGAAATGAACATCACAGCGAAGCCCTTGCCTGCAGATGGCGAAGGAACCAAAGATATATTAAATAAGGATGTTATGTTGGGAACAGAAAATTATCGTAACGATAACCATAAAGAATCCCCGCTTGAAGGTAAATCAGACATCCCTGTGAAAGAATCAAATGGTGATTTTAACATGCAAGCATCACCTGTTCCTTTGAATGCGAACACAACTGCGAAAGTTGATCCCCAAGCGCAAGGTGACATTCTTATTGATATTAATGATCGATTTCCACGTGAATTGCTTAATGATATGTTCTCCAAAGCAATACTAGAAGAAGAAGATTCCTCTAGTCAACATCCATTAGCTTCAGATGGAATGGGTTTAAGTATAAATATGGAAAATCATGAACCTAAAAGTTGGTCGTATTTTCAAAAATTGGCACAAGAAGGGAACGACAATGCATCTCTTATTGACCAGGATCATCTTGGTTTTTCACCTGGTGTAGTTGGAGATAATAGAGCTCAACATGTTGTACCTTTAACAACTGATGAAGTTCCACTAAACCGTGCAGAATTCCATCTCAATTTTGGTGAAGAAATTCAGAAGGACTTGCATGGAGAAAATGAAGCAGAAACTACTGTTCTGAAATCAAATTTTGATCAGTCTCAAATTAATGATACTGAAAGTATGCAATTTGGTGCTATGATAGAAAACCTAAGAGCAGAAGAGTCAGAATATGAGGTACTATTGTAGTATTTTTTTCTTTTTTTTTTTGTTGTTGTTGAGAATCTTACTAATATGCTTATATGCTGACGAAAGTTCTTTTTCCTTTAACTTAGGTTGAAAAGTTTGAAGAGAAAAATAGCAGTCTACCTCCTCTTGATCCTTCTTTAGGAGAATTTGATATGAGTACTTTGCAGGTAAGATGTTCATTTTTGCATGTGCAATATTTCTTCTGTGCCGTGATATTCATTTTGGGGAGGAAGGGGTTTAGATTGGATTTTGTTAAAGAAAGATCATTGCTAGTAATTTTTCTTTTGACAATGAATTGCTCTGCTGTGTATAATTTGGATTCTTGCATTTTAGTGATGAACATGACATTGTCGTGTCAGTCTATTCCTACCCACTTAATTTCATATAAATCGTATGAATGTTGCGTTGGTTGCTGCAGCAGGAAATAGAATCACTCATTGTTCATTGTTTTGACTCTACAAATTAGAATATATGAAATATCTCTGAATATCTTTGCTATTATGTTTGAATATCTTATTCTATTTCCCAGTATTAACTTTTAATCTAAGAGTATCTTATCTTGTAAGATTAATTTCTATATTGATTAGCTATTATCATGATTTCTTACCTGTTTTCCCTATTTATTTCGGATTAGGAGTCTTTATCCTATAATAGGATTAGTGTTTAGTTTCTTTTATATTAAGTGATCATCAATAATGTTCATTTATTTAAAATCCTTAACTTCGTTACTATGATACTATGTATCTCCTACTCCCTCTAACAAAATATAAGCAAAAGTGAGTCAAGGAAAGTTAATGTATTTGGTACAAAATTTGGACCAAATACATTAACTTCCTTTGACTCACTTTTGCTTATATTTTGTTACAGAGGAAATTTAAAGAATGTCAGTAAGAAAATTCCATACAAATTGCTACATCCTGGACCAAGACCTCTCATTCTCTCACTGGACCAGTAGTTGTTGATTTCTTCTTGTTTTAAATTTGTTTTGAAATTTCCTTCCTGCAACAAGTTGCAAGCGCATTAAATCAAATATTGTTCATTTGACCAAAAACTAAGGTTGTGCTTTATTCCATAATACCAAAAATCTAGACAAATACTTTGTAAACTCTTATTCTTCCTGTTGCGATAATACTCCCCCAGTTTTTTAGACAAACTCTGTGATCTGGAAATCAATTCAATAAAAAACTTGCATAAGTTTAGTTGGAGATATATTAAGTTTTTCTTTTCTTAAAACAAAATGAGCTTAATAAACTTCAAAGAGGTAGTTATGTGTATGGTGTGCGCGCTTCAGCTAGTGGGATTCTTGTTGGGAAAGTATTAGCAAATAGAAGTTACGAAGCTATTGGTGGCCTATTTATGTAACTACTATAATTCTTTGATCAAGTGTTTCTTTGACATGTCTATTTCTAACATATAGATCAATAATGTGTTTTATGGACAATTGAGTTCAATCAAGCTGGCCATCATACGCGTCTCGGATATTCTCCTTCTCTCATCTGACCATGTAAAACATTTTTGTGATCATCAAGTTGTTTGAACATCAATCATTTGGAAAACAAAATCAACAAAAAAGAACACTCAAAGAAAAAGAGCTACTGGGATTCTTGTGTGTGTTCGCAATGTGCTTATATGATTTTATCCTCATTTACAATCAGAGATAGCAACATCTAGTCGAACATATAAAAATAATAATAATAATAATAATCAAAATTTATCTAATTAAATTAAAAATTATATTGAGCAAATTTAAATTTATTATTTGATTTTTGTAATAATCTTAGATACTAAAATTTCTATATTTGAGATGTATTTTAAAATCGAGTTAGATTGAAAATTAATTGTATATATGTTCAAAAGTATATACATGCTTCAGATTTAATTGTCATGGTTAAACACATACATGAATTTAAGTTCATTTATTTAATTGTTCTGATGCATATTATAGGTCATAATGAATGAAGATCTTGAAGAGCTGAAAGAACTAGGTTCCGGTACCTTTGGAACTGTATATCATGGAAAATGGCGAGGAACAGATGTTGCAATTAAGAGAATAAAGAAGACTTGCTTCACTGGTCGATCATCTGAGCAAGAGAGACTGGTAATGATAATCTCATTGTATTTTCTTGGAACTGATTCCATGATAATGTTAATCTCTGAGAGCTGTAAAATTGTATCTGCTTCTTTTTCAGACTGTTGAGTTTTGGCGGGAAGCTGATATTCTTTCCAAGCTGCATCATCCAAATGTGGTGGCGTTTTATGGTGTAGTTCAAAATGGACCAGGAGGAACAATGGCGACTGTTACAGAATATATGGTTGATGGTTCTCTTAGGCATGTCTTACTTCGCAAGGATAGGTAACGAATACATACCTCGATAGAGCTTTTCTTATGTTTATTTCTAGGTTGTCAGTATTGGTAAATAGTGCCGCTATCCTGGCGGAGTGGGTGGTTGCCACCAGTGTCTCCCAGTGTGTCACGAGTGGATGGTGCGGTCGGAGCAGCCGCTTTCGCGACCCCAAGTCGCAGAATAAATTGCTGAAATAGCATGCTACTGAGCCACGCCATAAAGGGGGGAGGAAAATCCAAAAAAATGGAAAATCTGGAAAAAAAAAATCACCATTCCTGTCGGTATTCCTTCCTCCCAAACTCACGCCAGACACATTTTCCGCTCATCTCTGTCTGATGAAGTTAAAACTGTGTCTCAACTACCCAACATGGTCTCTTTGTACAGGTTTAAAAACAATAAATAGAATAATTACAGAATATTCTATCTCCGTTTACAAGATATGATATGATACGATATGTCTATCCTATACAATAAATACATGGACCGATCCTAATCTTATTTTCAACAGTTCTATTTTAGTTTTTATAATCTGTAGCTCGTTGAATACGGTACTAGTATAATTTATCAAGTCTTAAAGAGTGAATGACGATGAATCTCTCATTATGTTTTACTGATGGATTTAAGAATCATTGCATGATTTTTCATTGTAGGTATCTTGATCGTCGCAAGAGGCTGATAATTGCAATGGATGCAGCTTTTGGAATGGAATATTTGCACTCCAAAAATATTGTGCATTTCGACTTAAAATGTGACAATTTACTTGTAAACTTAAAAGATCCATTACGGCCAATATGCAAGGTATCGAAACTGAAAACCTTTCTCCTATTTTCCATGAACTTTAAATGATATTCATTTAATACAAAGGTTGAGAAGACTAAGAAAATTTATATTTCAGGTTGGTGATTTTGGTTTGTCAAAAATTAAACGAAATACATTGGTTTCTGGTGGGGTGCGAGGCACTCTACCTTGGATGGCACCAGAGCTGCTGAATGGTAGCAGCAGCAAGGTCTCCGAAAAGGTAGAATTTTGAAATGTCTAAACTAACTACTTTTTATTTAACGACAGACTTCTGGTCATCATAGCTGTTTGGAGCAAAAATTTAGGGTTAAATATGTTAGTATTTATATTTATCTTGAGTTTTGGTTTTTTTTTAATCCCTACAATTTATAAAACTGTATGTTTTTTCACTTTTTAGGTTCTAAAAGTATGTAGCTTTGTAATTTATAGACTATAAAGTTGATACAAAGAAACTAAAAATAAAAGATGAAAATTATATAGGGACTAAACATTTATCCTAAAAATTTATGTGGAATTGTATTTATTTGAGCCTTTATTTTACTTGTGATGATTGAACATGATCTCTGGAAATTAAAGTATTTCAGAAATTCAGTTTATAATCCATGTTGATCTCCTTTCACTCGCCTTGTTGCTTGCTTGTAGTTTTGGTTTTTGATATTGAGTTTTTGATTTGTAGGTTGACGTGTTCTCGTTTGGCATAGTACTATGGGAGATTCTTACTAGTGAGGAGCCATATGCCAATATGCACTATGGTGCAATCATAGGTGCGCAATCTTTTTCTTATGCTCTTGTTTACGTTTTCTGTGGTGGAGCCTGAACTTGGTTCTTGTTGCATTTTTTTGAAAATGTGGTTAATGAATCAGATTATGTTAGGGTTTACTCCGAAGCCTTGGGCTTCACGTATGAAAGATGTGTTAGGAAACTATGTCTACTGTATTTATATAGCTGGTTAAAAGAAGTTTTGCGGTGTTGTGTCCAATTGCTCGTGTCTGTTCCTTCCTTTGTTATTATAGAATTTTTTATACTTTTGAATATGAGATTTGTTTGAGTTTATTTGATCTCTTGTTATTATAGAATTTTTTATACATAAGGACTTGTATGATAAGCACTTATAGTTGTTTATCCAAACAAGATCTTATTAAAGTTTGTATGTAATCAACTAGCCATCTGTGTATCATAAGGGTATCCTGAAGTTCTATATTCCAATGCAGGTGGAATTGTCAACAACACACTAAGGCCAACAATCCCAAATTATTGTGATATTGAATGGAGAACACTGATGGAGCAATGTTGGGCACCAAATCCTGCAGTTAGGCCATCCTTCACAGAAATAGCGAGTCGACTACGCACTATGACAACTGCAGCCGTCCCAACCAAATCACCGGGTCACAAGGCATCCAAATGATTGAAACAAATACTGATGGCATGGAAGTATTTGATATCAAGAGTCTCTGCAGTTTTTGTATGACAGGAGTCCCTTGTATTTTGTTGTTGTTGTGTCACTATTTTGATTTAAATACATGTCTGATTGAAATATTGTTATACACTAATTTACATTCATAGAAGTTCAGAATAATTTTCTGTTTAATCATTCTATAAAATTCACTTAAACATCTCCATTGAAGATGCTCTACTAAACTTCACATGAAACAAAAATAAAATAAAAAATACTTTGCAAGTAGCACCATATAATTAAAAATGCATTGAAAGTAAGCAAGTTTCAAATATATGTTAGTAAAAAAAAAAAGAACTTACAGATAAATGTATTTTTTCTAACTCGGGAATGGGGAATATAATCTATGTATTTAGAGAGTGGGAGTATTATACATTTCTCAATAGAGACCCTATATTTATCTTACAAATACAAAGTTTGGTGGTCATCACTCTATGCTATTGCTATCACTCACGGGATGGTTACAAAGAATTTGAAGAAACTCTGTAGAAAAATACTAAAATAAAGGAAGAATATGTGCAACTTTTAGAAAATTAATACGTAAATATGAATGTATCCCTGTCTTATTATTATTTTTTATTCAATTATTTCTCTCTTTGTTGAATCTAACCTACACTAGAAGATGAGAATACAAGTTGAAATATTGTGAGATATTTTTTCGGGGTTTTTGTTAACGAGTGTCCTGGAGCACTCTTTAAGGATTCTAAAAGAAGAAATTATTTTATTTTATAAAAAAGTTAAATATTTTTTTTATTTTCAATGAATTAATTACACATTTTTATAAAAAAATTATAATTTAAAGGTCTTAAAAGGTATCTGAGGGCACTCGTTAACATTCTTTCAGCCCAGAATGCAGAATGCAGGGGACTTGTAGTAATTCATAGGTGGGATATTCTTTGATGTATTTTGACATATTTAGGATATTTATAAGGATATTTAGGACTTATTTTTCTCAAGAAGTTCATAATATTTTTTTAGTTCCCCCTTTCCTCTCAAAATCAAATCACGTGATTTTTACTATTTTATTTTTTCATTTCCCATCTTCTGATTAAAAAAGCATTCAATTGGAAAATAACAACACTTTTTGTTGCAACATGCAACTGTATATAATGAATTTTACACTGACAGAGAAATAAAAGAGACTTTGCATTCTGCAGTCAAAATCAAAATAAAGTAGCACCATATAATTAAGAATGCATTAAAACTTCCAGAAAATTGTAGTGAGAAATCGATATGAGAGTTTAAAAGGTAGAATCAAAACATGCTATTAAAACAATTATTTCAAAAAATAAAAAGAAGATTCCGACCTACCGGATTCGAACCAGTGACCTAAGGATATCTGAGGTTGTACCACTACAGTCCTCCGCTCTACCAACTGAGCTAAGGTCGGATTATAATAATGCATGAGAATGAAAGTATAAGGTTCTCAATAGAAAATACGATATTATTAAATGTTATTACAAGAATGCAAGGACTATGCCAAGAATATTCTCACTAGTCTGCTGTCATACTTTATTGCAAATTATCTTCACCATTATTTACATTCTCTTACTAGCAAGATTCATTCAAACTATATGGTTTTAAAAAAGAAAAATGAAAAACAATTGGAGTTGAATGTTGAGGTTGAATTAAACCATGGTTGTGCTAAGTTGGTCTAATCTGGGATATTAAATTCAAAATGGTTTGTACAGTTTGAAGTGCTAAATTTAATTAAGTACACAAAATGTGAATGTATAGATCCCATTTACTTCCACACCAAATCCAAAAGCATATTTCTAGAACTATGCTAAATCGGCATGGCAACAAAACTCGTGCCCATGGATACCCGTCCAAATTAACCCCAATTTGATTGGGTTTGGGTTTTCCCGATTTCAAAATACGGGTACGGGACGGATAACATGGATATATGTACCCACCCCGAACCCATACCCAAACCCTACCTGAATGTAGAAAGGTCATATTTTTGTTTTTGTTAAGGGGGTTAATAATGATATGCCATGTTATTTGGTTTGATAATTGTCATGATATAAGAACTTTTATTGATAGTTAAAGGAGCAACCAAATTATTCGGTAAGGAAATGTTAAAATGAGCGCAAATTGTTGGATAATGCATTACAACATTACCATTGAAGCTTAAAAAAAGTTCTTTCTTTATTAAAAAAATTGATTCACTGCTGGGACGGGGATGGGGCGGGAATACCCGAGCCCATTGGGGATGGGGATGAGATTCAATTTCTCATCCCCGTTGAATTTGGGTAGGGTAACGGGTAAGTACATGGGAGTAGGGGATGGGGATGGGGAAGGCAAAACTCGTCCCCACCCCGCCCCATTGGCATGCCTAATGCTAAAGTTGATATTGTACACATCAATTTCCAAAAGAGTACTTATGATCCAATGTATTTTTTAGAAGAAAAAACATTATTTAGTAAAGGATTTTGTAGTAATTAGGAGGTTTCATCACTTGAGTGACGTGATTTTTGGTTATATTGATGACACTAGTGTATAATATAGATGAAAGAGGATGATTGATTAAAATAAATTATTTATATCAAAGAGAATGATTAATTAAGAAAAAAATAAAAACAATGTAACTAATATTAGGGATTTACTTTTCCCATCCTATGCCTTTCCTCGCGCGCCCTATTTTTTTTTCTTCCAATTTTACCCGGATTATGTTTTTTGAAATAGATTGTTAGAATTTTGCAGATTAATCCGGATAATAAAATCCAGAAAGGTCTTTTACTAGAATTTTAAGTTTTGAAATTCGTAAAATAAATGCAAATAAACATATAAACTAGAAATAAAAAGACAAAAAGATAAAAACAACTCATTTTATTAATATATGAACAATACATTACAGTAATGTTGAAGCTTTTTAAGCTTATTACATAAGAACCTAAATCTATTTCTAATCTCTTAAGAGCCTAATTCTAATCTCCTAAGAACCTAACCACTGGTATGTGATAGGACATACCAGCAGCTTCCCTGTTGGAGGGTAACCAGGGGAGGAGGGAAGAGGAGGGTGGGAAGAAGAAAACAATGCCCTTGAGGGAGGTAGGGGGTGCTCAAACTTACGCCCAGGCAGGCCAAGCTAAGAACCACACTGGCCCATATGACCCCTAAATGAACCTCATTGCAGTGCGGTTCCATCCTCATTGACCGTTCATACAAACCCTGAAAGTTTTCAATGGGGCCCTTATCTATGAAAGGCCAACGATGGAAAACTATGGTTGTAGAAGGAAGAAGAGGAGGAAGAGAGGGTGGGAGAGGATGGTGTGAGAAACAGTGGGGTTTGGAAGGTTATTTATAGGGAGGGTGGGTCAAAAAACGGTTGGGAGGTCATAAATGCAGTCAAAAAACGTGGTAAAATACGTTTTTTTGACTTGACCACCGACAAAACATGTGGTGCAAACCACCGACCATGACACTGATGCAGTCCGGAATATACAATTTGGAATGCACCTGTTTTTTCCGGAATATATATTCCGGATTAATACGATACTGGTGAACGAGAGAAAAGTTGACACTTCTTGTAGGGTCAAGGAAGTTCCGGAATGTATAATCCGAAAGCTTCAGCATTGAATTCTTTTGTGTGGAGCCATTAATGTATGTTTGAACGGTTACAACCACTAACACGTTTTCATTGATTGTAGTAATGACCTAGAACTTTTTTTAGGCTATGAATAGGTTTCCATCTTCAACAAATACCTTTATTCTTCACTTCACCTCTTTTCTTCCATTTTCTTCAATTTTTTTAGTTTTTTAGGGGTGTCGGTGGTGTCATGGTCATTGTTGACTGTTCATATGAACACTGCAATTGCATTGCAGCTTGTGTGGGGTTCATATAACGGTCAACATAGACCCTTCACATCAAAGAAAGACACAAAAAAGCACATAACATCTGGTCCGGAATTCGTTTTCCGAATAACACTAACAATCTGTTCCGGATTATATAATCCGGACTAGAGGTATTTTTGAAAATTTTGCAGGACGCACAAGAAGGCAGCATGGTGGGAAAAGTAAATCTCCTAATATTATCAATGTCACCAAAAATAATATGTCATAAATGTCATCCAAGATGTTCAAAGTAGCCCCAAATCCATATTATTGTCTTTCTTTTATCATCATCATCACTTGAGCACCATTCAAAAAAAATAATCATCACTTGGACCTTTGTTTTATTTCTTTTCGTACACTAGCAATACATAATACAAATATATGGTGGAATTAAATATAAACTCTTTAAATAAAAATATAATAGAATACTATGCTATGCTTGACCAGAAAAAGAAAAAAAAAGAATACTATGCTATGAATAAATTAAATTAAAGGCAGTTGATTGGAGGCCGCCCAGAAGAAAAATTGATAAACAAATACGAGACAGCTCTTAAAAATGGGTTTAACAGGAGAGCTGGAAACATTTGTCTTGAGTATAAAATTTCAAATTTAATTTTTAAATACCGACGGTTTAGATTTGCATTCAATCACAATTTGCAGTTTCAATATATGTGCACGTAGAAAACAACATTATGATATGTTTATATAGTGAGATCTTTTTTTGATGTGGAAATAATTTTCATTTAACAATGTTTGACACCAAATTAAATTCAAAGATAGTATAAGTACAACTAGGAATATCTTTGATCCGAACATAATATGGATTATTCGAAAGAGTAAATTTTACAAAAGTGATCTCATTTGATCCAATGCATTTTCCTTTCTCCTTGTTTGCTCCCCCACCAAAATTACAAATCATACTTTTCATATGAGCACATGGTGGATTCTAGGGTGAGGGTCCAATTAGGTTCTTCACCGGTGAACCACGAGAAAAACACCAATAGATTAAATAAGTGGTTCAGATTTATTTAAATTAAAAGAGGGAGCATGTAGAACTGCTCACATTCAATCATATCCTGCAATGGTTTCACCCGTTGTTAACCGTAATTAATTGTTACGAACCGAACCGAACCAAACCATTACAAATCAATTAATTTCTTTTCACACAAAAATCTGAACCATTTTTCTAAACCCTAATTCCATTTCAAATTCAATCAAATTCACCATCTTCAATCTTCAATCACCAAAACCATTTTCTTTTTTACTTCATTTTTGTCATGATAAGAAGAATGACCACACATTAGTAGAGCAAAATTTATCATATTTTCGCTTATCCTAATATCTGATAAATACGATATCATATTATGCATTTTTTATATAAAAATGTTTCACCTCTGTTCTTAAAAAAGGAATGGTAGCCACAGATTCAAGGCTTTTAGGCCAACATTTATTTAGGATCATATATAAGGTCCCAAATTCTGTGGAGACAGATAAAGAATAATCAATATGAAATGAATTTGGTGATTGAAGATTGAAGATGGTGAATTTGATTGAATTTGAAATGGAATTAGGGTTTAAAAAAAGGGTTCAGATTTTTGTGTGAAAAAGAATTAATTGATTTGTAATGGTTTGGTTCGGTTCGGTTCGTAACAATTAATTACGGTTAACAACGGGTGAAACCATTGCAGAATATGATTGAATGTGAGCAGTTCTACATGTTCCCTCTTTTAATTTAAATAAATCTGAACCACT
>Ga0228711_1005950_pt1 | contig 18371 bp, 22 predicted proteins | sample MedpolnodulmetaG_2_FD_177996 | JGI IMG/M metagenome (GOLD analysis project Ga0228711, IMG submission 177996) | Root nodule microbial communities from Medicago polymorpha collected in Santa Monica, California, United States - brown nodules | ecosystem: Host-associated > Plants > Roots > Nodule...
CGTGGGCATCACCTCTAGGCACCAGTTTCTGGGCATCAGGTCGCCAATGACGCCAAAACGATATCCGGCACGACTGAAAAATCAAGGAATTAAGGGCTTATAGGGAGAATTGGCTGGGGAACCTGGACTTTAATCCAACTTTTTTAAGCGCGTTGTTTCTATTTATTTATTTGTTTTCATTGACGTATTTTTCAGAAACTGTTACGGAATGGTGTTACGGAGCACTGTTACGGAACCCCTCAAAAATGGCTCGCTTGACCTACCTCGAAAGACGCAACGGAACCTACTACGCCCGGATCGACATCCCGGTTGACCTAGTGGCGCACATCGGCAGCGAAGTGCGAAAGAAGTCACTCCGCACGAAGGACGAGAACGAGGCTAAGAAACGCCTATGGCCGGTAATCGAGGCGTGGCGCGCCGAATTCGAGGACGTGCGCGCACGACGTGAAATCACCGCCGACGACAAGGCGGCGGCCGTCTGGCAGCACTACGAGGCGACGATCCAGCGCGACGAACAGAAGCGCCGGGCAATGCCGACGCCCGCCGACATGGACGCGGAAGAACAGCGCCTCTTGCGTCGGATCGAGAAGGGCGAAATTAATTCCGACAGCTTCGCAGGAATGATCAACGCGCACACCGAGCTTGAGCTTATGCTTCGAGCGCGCACCGATGACGCTAACCGGCGTGCCCGCCGCCTCACAGCCCTTAAGACCGCACTGAGTTCCGGTGATATCAAGTTGATTGAACCGGCCGTGAGGGATTTTATCGGCCGGCACCGTTTGCTTGTCGAAGTTGGTTCCGACGAATACCGCGAGCTTTGCACCCTCATGACTCGGGCGGAAGTCGAAGGCTTGGAGCGGACCCTTGAGCGCGACCGTGGCAATTACTCCGGAGCGCCAACGGACCCCATTGTAAGGCCTGTGACCGGCACGACGCGCGAGACCGCAGCGCCCGGCGAACGCATCATGGAAGTGTTTGCGATCTACGAGCGTGAGAACCCAAAGAACATCAAGGCCGACACTCTGGCGCAAGCGCGACGCGACATCGGCACCTTTGTCGATTACGTCGGCAGCACTTACCCGGTTCACCGGATCGATAAGAAAGCCGTCCGAGAATGGAAGGCGCTCTTGCTGAATTATCCCGTCAAGGCGACCGAGACGAAGGCTTTTGAGGGCATGAAGATTGCGCAGATCGTGAAGCACAATGAGAAGATCGGCAAGCCAACGATCTCCACAAACACCGTGAATCGTTACCTTTCCGGCCTCGGCGCATTTTGCACCTGGCTCAAGGATAACGGCTATTTAGACAGCAATCCTGTGACTGAAATGTTCCTTACGAAGAAAAAGGACAAGGTGGTTTTCCCGTTCAAGGTTGATCAGATGAACACCTTGTTTAAGTCGCCATTCTTCATCGGATGCCAGAGCGACGACGCGCCCCGCTTTTGGAGCAAGCCCGGTAACGTTCTTATTCGGGATCACCGCTATTGGGTTCCGCTTATCATGCTTTATTCCGGCGCACGCCCGGCAGAGATTGCGCAGCTTGCCGTTTCTGACGTTCGGCAGGAGCATGGTCATTGGGTTATGCATATCACCGACGAGGGGGACGGTGATAACAAGAGCGTAAAGAACGAAGAGTCGATGCGGCTTGTGCCGGTTCACAATGAACTGGTGAAGCTCGGCTTCCTTGACTACCACGCCGATATGAAGAAGGCAGGGGAGGACCGGCTCTTTCCGCTCGCAGGGCGCAATTCGCGCGGCCAGATGATTGCAGATTTCAGCCGCGACTTTGGGCGCTACCTTACGAAGATCGGCTTAAAGAGTGGGCGCGGCCTGTCGCTCTATAGCTTCCGGCATGGTGTTTTTGATGCCTATCGGCGCGCCGGTTATCTTGATGAGCAGTTCAACTTCATGCTCGGCCACGCCTCGGGCAATAAAGTCACGGGCGGTTACGGCATCCTTCCGCAGGGAATTCTTGAGCAGCGCGTTGAATTGGTCAACGCTATTGCCTACCCCGATCTAAAGCTTGATCACCTTCGCGACAAGCGCGAATCGCCAGAGGCACAGGTTGCGACGGGTTAAGTGCGGCGTCCCCGTTTTCCACAAGTTGCTAACACAAAATATAGCGCTCAAATTTCCGTCACAAACCACCCCTTGACGCTTTCAGACGATTCACGGTTATTGGTTGTTGTCTACGCGATGGGAGACAGTGACCGGCGCGGCAACGCCTAAAAGTCACTGTCTCGCACCTTGTGCCAGTAGGCATGGCGACCTCTGTCTAGCGACGGGGCCAGCGTGAGAACCGCCATCGGGTTCTCATGTCTTAAACCTACCCCAAATCTTCACATTGCCAAGAGCAAACCCGCTCGTTCTACAAATTTGTCAACGCCTCATAGGAATTTCTTCCTATTTCCTCTTGCGGGCCGATTCAGGCCATGAGACACTATTGTCAAGTTAAGCATAAGAGGACGTGATAGTTGAATCTTTCCCTCGTAAATCGAGTGAAGAAAGCCTTTAGTTCACTCACAGAACAGAAGGCGTATTCACTCAATGATCCGGCAGCATTCGAACTGTTCGGCGTTCGTCCGACTTATTCGGGCGTGAACGTTAGCGGCCAGTCTGCGCTTTATGTTCCGGCAGTGCTTCAGGCCGTCCGCCTGATCTCGGAAACAATTGGCTCGCTTCCTTGCAAGGTCTATCGGGAAACCAAAGACGGCAAGGAAGCGGCCAAGGATCACACCGCCTATCGCATCGTGCACAAGCGGGCGAACGAATGGACCGGCGCGGGCGAGCTTCGCACCGTCCTAACCGCCGATGCCCTCATTCATGGCAACGGCTTTGCCCGCGTCGTGCGTTTCGAGGATGGACGCCCTTTTGAGCTTCACCGGCTGAAGCCCGGAACCGTCACAATCCTTGAGGATAAACTGACCAGCGCGCCGGTCTATCGCGTGGCCGAAGATGCTGGCACCCGCGACTATCCGCACACCGAAATTTTGCATGTGCCGTCGTTTCTCGGCACGTCGCCCATAGCTTTCGGCAAGGAAGGCATCGGCCTTGCGACGATTCTTGAACGTCACGGCGCGCAGTTCTTCGCTTCCGGCGCACGCCCGACCGGCATCATTTCGAACGATAAGCCGCAGGGCGGGGAAGCCGGTGCGCAGGCAGTCGGCAATATCCGCAAGTCCTTCCGCGAATGGCTGAAGGGCGGTTCCGCTGACCCGCTCATTCTTGATGCCGGATGGAAGTATGACGCCCCGGCGATGACCTCGACCGATGCGCAGTTTATCGAAAACCGCACCTTTCAGCTTTCCGAAATCGCCCGGATCTTCGGCGTCCCGCCGCATCTGATTTTCGACTTGAACAGGGCGACGTGGGGAAATGCGGAGACGATGGGCGCAAGCTTCCTTCAGCTTTGCCTTCGCCCTTGGCTCGACCGCTGGCAGGACGCCTATGCAACCGTCCTTCTGACTGAAGACGAGCAGGACGTGGCCTATTTCGAATTCGTCGTGGACGACCTGCTTCGCGCCGATGCCGCCGCCCGCACGGCAAACATGACGGCGCTCGTTACCAATCGAATCATGACCCCGAACGAGGTTCGGGCAATCCTCAATCTTCCGCCGCTTCCGGGCGGCGATGACCTCACCAATCCGCACACGACCAGCAACGCCGCGCCGATCCCGGCCCCGGCGAAGGAGTAACTATGAGCGAGAGCATTACCCTTCAGATTTCCGGCACCCCGGAAGCCGTCTTGCGCTTCCTCAACGGTCTGAAGCAGCCGAAGCAGGAGAAGCCCGAACCGTGGTGGAAGATCGAAACCCCGTGGTTTGAGCGTCACGGCAAGCTCACCCCGGAAGAAGCGGCCGACCTTGAAGCTAGCACCTACGGCACCCGGAAGCTTGCCGCATGATTCAGCACAAGGCTTTCTTCGGCGACGGCGACAAGACCTTCGCCTTCCCGACCCGCGAACTTATCGAAGAACTGGAAATGAAGACCGGTCATGGCATCGGCGCATTGTTCCGGCGATTCCGCACGCAGGACTTTTCCCTTTCGGACGTGTTCGAGGTGATCCGGCTTGGCCTGATCGGCGGCGGCACCACGCCCGCCGAAGCTGCGCGGCTTGTTTCTGTCTATGGCGTCGGGCGTCCGATGGCTGAAAGCTTCGCCGTTGCCGATGGCACTATCACCGCTCTGTTCTTCGGCGCGGACGAAGATGACACGGCATCTATCCCCCAGGACGAATTGCGACAGGCCGCAGCAACCGGCGACCTCGCAGCCGCAATCAGCGCCGCATATGAGGACGTGGCCGAATGACCGAACGCCTCGAAATCAAGGCCGCACTCACGGTTGACGATGCTGGCACCATCACCGGCATTGCATGGCCTTTCGGTTCCCCGGATCGCGTCGGCGACGTGATCGAAAAGGGCGCGTTCGCCTCCCCGGAAGTCCTGCCGATGCTGTTTGCGCACGATCAGGCGCAGGTGATCGGCGTTTGGGATGAAATCAGCGAGACACCGGACGGCCTGACCGTCAAGGGCCGCTTGCTTGTCGATGACGTCGAGCGCGCCCGCGAAGTCCGCGCCATGATCCGCACGAAGGCCGTGTCCGGCCTGTCTATCGGCTTCCGCACGAAGTCCGCCAAACCCCGCCAGCGCGGGCGCACCATTACGGCCCTCGATCTTCACGAAATCTCTGTTGTCGCCGTTCCGAGCCATCCGGGCGCGCAGATCACTTCCATCAAAGCCGCAGATGGCACGGCACCCCATGAGGAAAATCACTTGGAAAACGAAGCTGAAATTGAAACGAAGAATGATCCGGTAGTTTCGCCGGAAGAACTCAAGGCCCTGAAAGCGGATATCGCGACGATCAAGGCGAAGCTCAATCGCCCCGCCGCCGCGAACAACAATCACGCCGCAGCAGACAACGACAACAGCGAGCGCAAGGCGTTTGTCTCGTATCTTCGCCGTGGCGTCGAACGTATCTCGCCTGACGAAGCAAAGGCGCTCACCGTATCGACCGATGCCAACGGCGGCTTTCTCGCTCCGGAAGAATTCGGCAGCGAGCTTATCAAGCTCCTGAACGAATATTCCCCGGTTCGCAGCTATGCCCGCGTGGTCTCGATTTCCGCACCGGAAATCAAGTATCCGCGCCGCGTCTCTGGCACGGCTGCAACGTGGGTAGGTGAAACCGACGACCGCACCGAAAGCGGCATGACCTTCGAACAGGTCACGCTGACCCCGTTCGAGCTGGCGACGTTCACCGACGTTTCCAATCAGCTTCTTGAAGACAACGCCTACGGTCTCGAAGGCGAGCTTCTGGCCGACTACGCCGAAAGCTTCGGCAAGACGGAAGGTCTGGCATTCGTCAAGGGCACGGGCACCGGCCAGCCGAAGGGCATCATGACCGCTTCCGGCATTAAGGAAGTTAAGACGGGCGTTGCCGATGCATTCCCGGCAGCTAACCCGGCTGACGTGCTGATTGGCATGTATCACGGCATCGCCACGACGCACGCGAATAGCGGTGTTTGGCTCATGAACCGGCAGACTCTCGGCACCATTCGCCAGTGGAAGGACGGCAACGGGCGCTACCTCGTTCTCGATCCGATTACGGCGGGCGGCGCTTCGACGCTTCTTGGCCGTCCGATTGTCGAAATGCCGGACATGGATGATATCGGCGCTGGCAAGTTCCCGATCCTCTTTGGCGACCTGTCCGGCTATCGGATCATTGACCGCGTTGGCCTTTCGACCCTTCGCGATCCTTACACGCTCGCCGGTAAGGGGCAGGTTCGTTTCCACGCCCGCAAGCGTGTCGGCGCGGACGTGACGCACCCGGATCGCTTTATCAAGCTGAAGGTCGCGGCCTAATCCATGACCTATCAGCGGCCCGCCTATGAGGAAGTGACGATTGCGCACGGTGGAAACACCGTATCGCTTCGCCCTTCCTTGCGGGCCGCTGCAACCCTTGAGGCACGCCACGGCTTCCCGGCTTTGTTCCGGGCGTTGGACGACTTCAACCTGACGATCATTTCCGAAATCATCCTGTCGGCATCCGTAATCCGGCAGGATGCGGCGGCTTTCCTGTGTGGTCATGCGGGAAAGCCGCTATTCCCTTTTTTCCTCGCCGTTCGCCAGCCGTTGGCCGAATTGCTCGATATGTTCCGCCCGGCACCTGATCCGAAGGCCAAGCCTTCGACAGGCAAGCGCGTGACGTGGCGCGAAGTCTATGAGGGGCTTTACGCTCAGGCGACCGGCTGGCTTAGCTGGACCCCGGAAACCACATGGAACGCCACGCCTACCGAGATTGATCGTGCCTATGCGGCTCATATCGACAAGCTGAAGGCTATCCACGGAAGCGCCGACGATCAGGCGACCAACGAACAGGACAACGCCTACACGCCGGAACGCCTGAAGGAAATTGACGAGCTTGGCTATGATCCGGCCTTTGACCGCGACGGCCTTAGTGTCCTTCGCAGCAAGATAGCGAGGCAGGCATGAGGAAGCCGCCCCGTCTTTGCAGTTGCGGGAACGTCGTTCCGCACGGCGAGCTTTGCATTTGCCAGCAGAAGGCGCGCCGTGAACGCAACGCCCGCCACGATGCGCGCCGTCCTTCGGCCCGCGACCGTGGCTATAATCACGAATGGCGCAAAGCCCGCGCCGAATACCTGGCTGCGCATCCCCATTGCCGGGAATGCGCGAAGCACGGCGTTACGCGCCTTGCGTCCCTCGTTGACCACGTCATTCCGCATCGTGGCGATAAGCGCCTGTTTTGGCACCGTGCCAATTGGCAACCGTTGTGCGCGCCTTGCCATAACTCCATCAAGCAGCGGCAGGAGCGTGCCCTATGACGCCCGCCGACCGCGCCCGTCTTATCGACAAGCAGGAGTTTGAGGCCGAATGCCGCGCAATTCGTGAGCGCGCCCTCAGCTATGCCAATGCAAAGCGGCAGGTAGAGCGCGCGCTGTTCGAAGCATGGCTTGGCCGGGAACCTGCACAGCCGCCGAAGCGCCACGGCCTCAAGCCCGGTTTTAAGGGCCGAACGCTCACATTCAACGGTGTTACCAAGACCGTTAGCGAATGGTCATCCGAAACCGGCATCTCAATCAACACGATCAACGGTCGCCTTCGCGCCGGTCTGCCAATCGAAGAAGTGCTGAAGCCCGGCAAGATCACCACTGCCGACAGGGCTATGCGGCACGCCATCAACGGCGAAAGCAGGACGTTACAGGAATGGGCCGATCATATCGGGATCGCCTATGGCACCCTAATCGCCCGAATGAACAAAGGCCGCACGCTGGTCGAAGCACTCGCTATGCCTAAAGGCAGCGGACGGCGAAAGCCGGGGGTGGTCTCCAATTTCCCAGCGTTTGAGGGGACCGGCGCGGGGAGCACCGCGCAAGAGACGCCGAATTTAACTTTTTCACAGAAGGCTTAAACGCGACATGTCGATAGTATCGCTCAACCTTGCCAAAGCACATATGAAGCTCGATGATTACGCAGATGACGAGCTTTTGCAGCTTTACATTGATGCTGCTGAAAGTTGGCTTGGAAGCTACATCGGAAATCCGCTTTCGATCTATGATCCTGATTGGAAGATCACATACGGGGAAGATGGCGAACCTATCCCGCCACCCGCCGACTACAATCCTATGCCTGCGGACCTGAAGCTAGCCGTTTTGAAGCTGGTTTCCTTCTACTTCGAGTGCCGGAACATCGTTTCCTTCGGCGTTTCCATGCAGCTTGCGCCGCAGGGCGTGACCTCGATTGCCGACAGCTACCGGGAAAAGTGGTTCACCGATGGCGTCTAAGAAGGATGATGGCGGGCTTTCGAACCTCATGGCGCGCATGGATGCCGTGAAGAACGCCCCGCGCAAGCAGATCAACAAGGCCCTGATGACATCGGCAAACGAGCTTGCCGAAGCGCAGCGGCACCTTGCCGAAGCTTCCCGCGATACCGGCGCGCTCATTGACAGCATTGCACTCACCGGCCCCGGCGAGGCGACACCCGCCTATTCGCAGCCGGGCGGTTCCCGCGTGGCTGGCGAGCATGAGGTGATCGTGACCGCTGGCAACAGCGACGTGCGTTATGCGCACCTTGTCGAATACGGGACCAGCAAGGCCGAAGCGCAGCCGTTCTTCTGGCCTGCACTCCGGCTTCTCCGAAAGCGCCTTCAGCAGCGCATTGACCGCGCCGGGCGCAAGGCCATTCGTGACGCTTGGAGTGATCAGAAATGATTGAACCGACCCTTGCCCTTCAGACGGCAATTCGCACCGCCCTTGTCGGCAACAGTGCCGTGACCGCCCTTGTCCCGGCTGATCATATCCGGGCAGGCAGCACCCGACCTGACAAATTGCCGTGCATCATGATGAGCGACGGCAACACGACGTTGCACGGTCACGACTACACCGCGCAGCGCACGGCATGGGTTTATCTGGATCTCCATATCTGGACGCTGGACGCCGGTCAGGACGCCGCGAAGGAGATAGCAGGCGCTGTTACCGCAGTCCTCGATAAGCCCATGACCATTGACGGCGGGGATTGCGATCACTTCCGCGTCACCGCATCCCGGTTCCTGCGCGATCCTGACCCGGCCTATGGGCACGGCGTCCTTTCCGTTGAAGCCCTTATTCGATGGATCGTCTAAATGCTGAATATCGGGAAGATGGATCGCCGCATCACCATTGAACGCGAAAGCGAAACCGTGAAGCCGTCCGGCAGCATCATCAAGGCATGGGCGACGGTTGCAACTGTATGGGCGGAAATCGTGCAGCAGACGACAAACGAATTCTTCACCGGCTATGGCGAGGCCGAAACCGGCACCGTGATTTTCCGTGTCAGGTATCACCCTGGCATCACGACCGCCGACCGCGTGAGCTATGCCGGCAAGGTCTATGACCTGAAGGAAATCACAGAACTCGGCAGGCGTGACGGCCTCGAGCTTCGCGGAGTTGCCACATCGTGACGCATCTTCGCGGCGTAAAGCCGCCCGTTTCCCGTGACAGCAACGCATTGACGAAGGCACCGGCACCGCCGAAGCGCCTTTCGGTCTATGCTCGCGCGGAATGGAAGCGGATCATGCCCGGCCTTATCGAACGTGGCATTATCACGCGCGGCGATCTCGGCGGCGTTGAAGACTACTGCCGTGCACGTGGCCTTGTGCGCGAGATTGAAGACATTCTGCGCGCTTCCGGTGACATCGACCTGAAGCTTTGCCGCGCTCAGGACAAGGCCATGCAGACGGCCCGGCAGCTTGCCGCTGAATACGGCCTTTCGCCGGTATCGCGCGCCCGTGTCGGCAGCGCATCGACCGACGATGACAACGACGACAACCCCATGATGATCGGCAGGAACCGCGCCCATGCCTAAGAGCGCGTTCCCGCACTGGATTTATGACGGCTCGCCGATCCCCGATCCGTTCGGATACGGGCAGGACGCCGTCAACTTCATACGGGCGCTGAAGCACCCAGCGAGCACCGCGCCGAAGTCCCGATTTCAGCTTTACGACTTTCAGGAGCGCATGACCCGGCGCATTTACGGGCCGCGCAACCCAGACAAGAGCCGGATCGTGCGCACCGTCTTCCTCATGCTTCCCCGCGGCAATCGGAAGACCAGTATCGCCGCGGCGTGGGCGCTTCTCCATACCATCGGCCCGGAGTCGCGCCCGGCAGGACAGGCGATCTTTGCCGCGTCCGACCGCGAACAGGCGGGCATCGGCTTCAAGGAAGCCGCGAACATCGTTCGCGAGGATCGCCGCATAGTGGCTGCGACACGCATCTATGACGCCCATAACAGCGCGAAGAAGATCATTTCCCGCCCGAACAAGGCGGAACTTCTGGCCGTATCGAGCGACGGCGCGGCGCAACACGGCAAGACGCCTTCCTTTGTCCTTGTGGACGAAATCCACGCTTGGAAGGGCCGCGACCTTTGGGAAGCCCTCAAGTCCGGCATGGCTAAGGTTCCCGACACACTCATGATTATCGCGACGACCGCAGGCCGTGGACAGGAGAACATCGGTTTCGAGCTTTACGACTACGCCCGGAAGGTGGCGACCGGCGAAATTGACGACCCTTCCTTTCTACCGATCATCTTCGAAGCCGAACCCGGCGAGGATTGGAAGGCCGAAACTGTATGGCACAAGGTGAACCCCGGTCTTACACACGGCTTCCCCGATCTTGGCGGCTTGCGCACAATGGCGCGCGAGGCCGAACACCGGCCCGCCGAACGGTTCGCATTCCAGCAGTTTCATTTGAACATCTGGCAGGCCGCGTCCCGCGATCCGCTCTTTGACATGGGCGTCTATGACGCCGGGCACGATCCGCATTTTGACCTTGCCGAACTTGAGGGCTTGCCGTGCTGGCTTGGCGTGGACCTGTCCCGCTCCGGCGACCTAACCGCTATCGTGGCCGCGTTCCGGCATGACGATGGTCGAATTTCGCTTCACCCGTGGTTCTTCCTGCCGTCCGAAGGCTTGGAAGACAAGGCGAAGCTCGAACAGGTTCCTTATCCCCGGTGGCGCGATGACGGTTTGCTGACCGTGATTGACGGCCCGGTGATCGAACCGGACGTGATCGCCGACAAGATCATTGACCTTTGTGGCACCTACGACGTGCAGGAAGTCATCTTCGACCCCTCGCTTGCCGGGCCGATCATGTCGAAGCTCATAGATCACGGCATTGAGGTTCGCCAGCTTCCCCAGACCGCGAAACATATGCACGGCCCGATTTGCGACCTTGAGCGCGTCGTGAATGGTCGCCGCATCCGGCACGGCGCGCATCCGATCCTTCGCAATCATTTCGAAAGCGTCGTGGTGAAGCGGGCGACCAGTGCCAGCGAATTGACCACGATGCATAAGGGCACCCGGCACTCAAACCATATCGACGGCGCTATTGCGTCCGCGCTGGCCGTCTTCCGCGCCGCTGCGAACGATAACCAGCGCTCAATCCATGAACTCGACCCCGAAGAATATGACCGGCTGTTCCGCGAGGCGGAAGCCGAAGCCGCATAGGAGTTTCCATGTCCGACGAACAGCGCCTGTTAGTCACCTTCGAAGCCCGCTTGAACAAGTATGAGCGCGACCTTGAACGCGCCAAAGGCAAGAGCCGCACCAACTTCCGGGCAATCCAGAAGGACGCGGAAAACACCGCATCCCGCATTGAGAAGGCGATGGGCGGCGCGTTCAAATCGCTCGGCAGCTTCGGCAAGGGGCTTGTCGGCGGGGCTGTAGGTGCGCTTGCAGTTGGCGGCCTCGACCAGATCGTGCAGCGTGTCGGCGACATTGCGAAGGGCGTGGCGAATATCGGCAACGAAGCGCGCCGCGCCGGTCTCAGCACGAAGGCGTTTCAGGAACTTTCGTATGTCGCCCAGCAGAGCCGTGTTCCTATCGACGCGCTTGTTGATGGATTTAAGGAACTGCATATCCGGGCAGACGAGTTCTACAACGACGGGACTGGCGCGGGCGCTGACGCTTTCCGTCGACTCGGTTATTCCGCCGAAGAATTGAAGCGCAAGCTGGCCGACCCTTCGGCCCTGCTTGTGGAAATCCTCGACCGTATGCGCGACCTCGACACGGTTGCACAGAAGCGCATTTTTGAAGACATCTTCGGCGGGGAAGGTGGCGAACAGTTTGTGCAGCTTCTCAATGAGGGCGCGGACGGCATCCGGGCCACGATCAAGGAAGCCAATGACCTTGGCCTTATCCTTGAGGACGACGTTATCAAGCGCGCCGACGAAATTGACCGGAAGTTCAACGCGATCGGCGGCACCGTTGGCACCGCCTTGAAGAAGGCCGTCGTTGACGTTGTCGGCGCAATGGACGACTGGCTTGACCGGATGAACCGGCTTGAGGAACAGACCGACCGTAATATTCGAACGCACCTTCACGGCACTTATGAAAAGCTGCGCGACGCGAAAGAGCTTCTGTCCGATCTTGAGCTTGATAAGGGCGCGTTCCCGCACGATCCAACGATTGACCTCAACATTGAGAAGCAGAAGCAGGTTATTGAGGAACTGACCGGCGAGGCGATGAAGCTTCGCGACATTCTGGACCGGCGCAACGGCTATGATGAAAACTTCATCTATGGGGCCGGTGAAGACGCAAAGGGCGCAAAGCCGCCCCTCGACAACCTGAATAACGCCCTGTCCGGCACCGGCAGCGCCGCAAAGGACGCCCTGAAGGGCATCAACAGCTACGCCGACGCAATCCGCGCCCTAAAGGATGAAGTGCCGGAACTGGCCGCATCCTTGCGCGACCTCGACGCCAAGAGCCGCATTGACGCCGTTTACCGGCAGGCGCTTGGCAAGGCGCAGGGCCAGCGGGAAATCGCCCTGGCTAACGAGATGCGCGGCAAGGCGCTTCAGGCGCTCGGCATTAAGAGCGCGACCGATGACCCGGCCAGCTACCTTTCCAGCGTGCTTGCGTCCGGCAAGTCGAAGGATCACGTCAACGGCATGGCCGATGCTTTCGCGGGGAAGCTGGCGAAGATGCTGGCTTCCATGCCCGACGACCTCAAGGGCAGCATCACGATCAATTCGGGCTATCGGTCGATTGAACGGCAGCAGCAGCTTTGGCTTGACGCCCTGAAGAAGTATGGAACGCCGGAAGCAGCCCGGAAGTGGGTAGCGCCGCCCGGCAACTCGCAGCACAATAAGGGCAACGCCGCCGACCTTGGCTATGCGTCGGATGCGGCCCGGAAGTGGATGCACGCCAATGCGGGCAGCTTCGGCTTGTCTTTCCCTATGGGTCATGAGCCTTGGCACATTGAGGACGCCACGGCGCGCGCAGGGCAGGTCTCGGCTGAAATCGAGAAGCTGACCGAAGCCGCGACCCGGCAGAGCGAAGCCTATAGCTCGATCACGGCCAGCGCCCGCGAATACACGGCAGCGCAGGGCACCGAACGGCAGGCGCTCGGCATGACCGCGCAGCAGGCGCAGGCGCTTCGCTACGAACAGGAAATGCTCAATGAGGCGCAGCGGGCCGGAATTGCGCTGACGCCGCAGCAGCGGCAGGAAATCGCCAGCCTTGCGCAGGGCATGGCCGCAGCAGAGACTAGCGTTGACAGCTTGCGCCTGAAGCAGGAACAGGCGCAGGAAACGGCCCGGTTCTTCGGCCATTCCATGACCGACGCCCTGACCGGCATTCTGACCGGCACCATGACCGCAGAACAGGCGCTTCAGCAGTTGCTCCAGACGCTCGTTAAGGCGACCTTGCAGGCCGCGCTTATGGGCGAAGGACCCCTTGCAGACCTGTTCGGCATGGGCGGCGGACAGAAGGAAGGCGGAATCGGCTTCGGTGGCCTGTTCGGTTCGTTGCTCGGCGGGCTGTTCGGCTTCGCGGAAGGCGGCTTCACCGGACGCGGCGGCAAGTATGAACCGGCGGGCCTTGTGCATCGTGGCGAGTTTGTCATGAGCAAGGAAGCGACGCGCCGGATTGGCGTTGCCAATCTGGACGCCATGCACCGGGGAGCGCTTAAGGGATTCGCCGCAGGCGGCTTTGTGGGTTCGGCACCTGCCTTGCGCACCGCTGACCTGAAGCCCGCGAATAGCGCCGCGCCCGTGCAGCAGATCAGCATCCATGCACCCGTCACGGTAGAAGGCAGCGCGGGCACGCCCGAACAGAATGCGGACCTTGCCGCGAAGATGGCCCGGCAGATGGAAGCCACTATGCGCGGCGTCGTCGCGGAAGAACTGCGCAAACAGACCCGCCCCGGCAACATGATGAATAGCCGGAGTCGCTAATGGAGCCATAGCGAGTCGCTGGCGCGTTTCGTGCGTCCCGGACGTGTCTTTCCCTATCCAGCACCCGAACGCTCGCCAGTGACTCTGTATGGCGGAAATGAGCGAGACCAACCGAATGAGCCGCGAAGGCGTGAGGCGCGAAGCGCCGAACAGCCGGAGTATGGCTCATTCGTATAGATGCTTCTACCCACGACGCCCCTTCAACGGACCGGGAACATGTCTGAAGGCGTGTCACGCTTTTCTTGCGAGTTTCCCTATTAGTATATCTCTTATAAATCTAGATAATAATATACAAAGGGAAACTCGCAAGAAAAGCGTGACACAAACATATTGTCCGTCCCCTGAACGTTTCTCCGGTTAGTCAGCAAAACCTCTTCTCCGGCAAGAAAAACGTGACATACCTCTTGAAGCGCAAGAAAAGCGTGACTAGAATCATGGGTAAGAAAAACGTGACCGCCGCACCGAATGAAGAAGCCCGACAGACGATTGACCGACGACGAATTCGAGGAACGCGCCCGGCGCAACCTCGAACGGCTCACCGAGTTCCCCAGCGGGAAGGAAATCAGCTATGGCGACGATTCGGAGACAGACGACGTTCTCGCCAGTCTGGATGCGATATTTGACGCTCCATCCCCGGCAGATGAAATCCTGACCGACGCCGACGCCTATCTCGTCGCCACGCTAGACCGCGACGACGAACTCGCCCGGCGCTTTGAGCTCTATCGATGGGCGGCCCACCGCTACAGCCCAGGTGGCGAGGTTGGACAGGCAGAATATGAGCGATACGCCGCTACGCTTGCCGCGCGCGACCGGCGCGCCTATCGCGAGCGAATCCAGAATGAAGAAGGGCGCGAGGTTAGGCGCATTCTGATCAAACCAGAGGACCGCACCGCCCGGCGCAATGAACTTGAGTGCAAACGTTACGCCCGCAGCAAGGGCAGCCCTGTCCGGAGCTATAACAAGCTTGACGATATGACCGACGAAGAACGCGCGGCTTACAAGCGAGAACAAGCCCGCATTCGCAAGAAAGCCGAGAGGCGAAAGAAAAAGGAAGCTCAACAGTGAACGATAACATTGAACCTGCATTTCCCCGCCCTTGGCTCGACAAGTGCTACCTGAAGGGCAGTGACTTTCTATATGCCGTGAAGCACATCGCAGAATTTCACGGGCTTCACCCCGCGACCAGCATGGACCAGATCACATTGGGGCTGGCCGCGCAGAATATCTATCCGGCTTGGATGCTCGAATTGAGCAACAGGAACCGCAAACGGAAGCTCGCCCCGGAGAAGCACATTCTCACGACGCCGGAAGTTGTCGCGTGGCTTCGCTGGTATGAAAAAGGGTTCAGCGACAGCGCGAAGGCCGCGTAAAAAAAACTCGCGCCCAATGCGACCTCTGATCGCGATCTTGCTATAACTCCCATGTCGAGCGCACTCAGCGGCGCGCCCGACTGTTTCTCCCAAATAGACCTCCCGGTAAGTAACTCCACCGGGAGGTTTTTTGTAAGTAAATAGTCAGTCATTACTGAATTGATATTTTGTTGTTCCAATAAATTCTTCTGAAGGTTGCATTTTCATCTTGATTTAGCGCCTGATTTTGATTCATAACACTCCGGCAACGACACACACATATTCGGAAGCATCGATATGAATTCAGTTACTTATATTGCCAATGATCGCTACGCATTCGAAGTCGCCACGCTGACCGCCATTCTCCGGGCGATCCTTGATGAGCGCATCGCGGCCTATCCGCGCCCGACCGATCCGGCCGAAGCCTACGAGCGCGTGCACGTCGCCTTGCGCGCTGCCCGGTTCGTAGACCTTGGCGAGCCGCGCGTAATCAATGGCCGCGTCGAGCCGGAATATCACGGTGATCTTGTCGAGGCGCTGGCGACCTTGGAACCGGACGCAGTGACCGGAACTATTGAGGGCGATCAGGTGAAGCTTATCCTTGCCGAAGTCGGCGCGATCTTTCCGGAAAGCACTCACCCGACCGCACAGGAGGCTGTCACGGCGTTAACCCATTGAGTTTGAAGCGGACTGAATTTGCCTGAATTTGCCTGTTGAAAACCATGATCACATGTGACCAATAGGCAATCCCTTACAGCAACCGAATCCAATTCGTCCGGCGCCAGTTCGCGCGGCACGAAGGCTGTTCGCGTGTCTGTAAGTTTCAGCCGACGTGACGGCCATCACGTCGGCTGACAAGAGCGGGCGCGCAAGCCCAAACATCAACATCGCGACTATGGAGAATGCGATGACCACTGCAAATAACATCACCCTGGCACCCGCCGCAACCGCTCACCCCGATAGGATCGGCGAGCGCATGAGTCGGAAGCAGTTCAACAGCTTCCTCTATGACCTCTATGGGTGCGAGGGGAAGAACGATGTCACTGCTGACGCCGTGTATGAGGCTGAAGACCACTACGTTGAAGTGTTCATGAACTCGCCTGCCGGTCTCATGATTGCATTGCATCATGGCTTGAATTGTCAGGTTGTTGACGTTCTGCGTCCCCGGATTGACGCAGCGAAGGCCTTGGAAGATGCGAAGGCCATCACCCGGCCGCTTCTGGAAGGCGTTGCAGCGCTTGCCATGCCCGACCGTGAGAAGCTGAGTCAGCATATTCGCGCTGCCCGCGACGACTACCAGCGGCAGCTTGAGGAAGCCGCAGCGGCGACACCGGATCACCTGAAGAGTTAAAGCCGCTGATCCACCGCCAGCCTACGAGAAGCCCGCCGATCTTCACCCGGCGGGCTATTATGTTCGAGGGCTGTTTTGAACCCAGGAGAACGCAGAATAGAGATCTAGCAACGATACATAGAGCATTATCAGAGAAAGGACGGCCACGAGCATGCAAGCCATCATGAAGAACATGTGTCTATGTCCGACTTCCCGATCTTCCTGTCGTTCGTCTAGCGGCGTCAAAGGCAGCCCCGCCGAGCAAAGGCTATAAGCTATTGCTCCAAGAGCAAGCGCCAGTAAAAGGGTTTGCCCTGCGCCCGCTACTTTCAAAGCGAGAACCCTGTCTTCGACGATATCCCCAATTATGCCGATCACAGCTATCAGAAGTGCAAGGCTTGAAGCTATTACGGCCCGGGCTAACGCCCGACTTCCTCTCAGGAAAAACCACACCGAATGCAGATAGTTGATGGGCGACTGTTCAGACAAATGTCGGGCTCTCAATTAGATGCGTGCATCAAACGCGGCCTAAGTGTTTATGAGGAAGGATAATAGGGCAGCCGGAGCGCCAATAGCGTAGGCGGTGTAAAGCGCCAGCAACAATGGAGGGCCAACTTCGACGCTTATCAATACGAAGCGAGATAGAAACTTAGTTGTATCCCTAAGCTTAGAAATCGTCCCGCTGAGCCTATTTTCGAACTCTATTCTTTTGATAAAAAATGTCTCGTTCTCTATGATTTCTTTTGCATCCTTGATGAGCCTATCTAAATCCTCACGGACTTCGACAATTCTGGAAGACATCACCTGATCAAAGGCGCGAACGATAAACACATATGTAAAGTATACGAGGAAAAGACTTCCAAATCCAACGACCGTGTCGCGATCTATTTTAAGCGTCAATCCCGATACGTCGATACTTTCACCTGCAATCTGCAACTGATTTACTAAGAGAAGAAATGCTGCCGTCGCTATGAGAGCTTTCCGGCTTTTCGCAAAATCGTCATGATCTAGCAATGGATGCATAGACACTCTTTTCTTCTAACTGGTTCAAGGCTTCTTGTTCCGCTCTCGGCTTTGATTATGAAAAATCTTTAGGGATATAAATCTTGTCGAACTCTTCCTTAAGGCGAGTGCTATCTTCCCATGTCAGCGGGTTAGGGTTGGCATCATCCCACGCCTTCAGACGCTTAGCGCCCGCTTTGATAGCAGCGCTGATTTGCCAGATTTCAGGCCGGGCGGCTTCCTCTTCCTTCCTGATTTGGATGGAAGCTTCGGTGCGTCGGCGGCACCACTCGTCATAGGCCGGATGATTTGCCCGCTGATAGTCTTCAAGCGCACGCGACCGGTGTTCTCGCGCTTGGATAACCCACGGGGCAGGCTTTCCTTTCTTGCCGGGATTATTGCTCATGTGACGACTTAAATTCCGGAGCGTCTTGCCCGTTCGCGATTGCCTGAATCCGCTTTGATGCCACGTCCACCCAAAGCGCGACTGTCTCTGCTCGCACAACGTCGGCATGAGGGCCGTTATACTTGCTCTCCAAGCTCGCCTTCACCTTGGACACGTCAACGGCATTGGCACCCGGCAAAGCGGCCACGTATTGCTCTATGGCCTTAATCTGCATCGAAAGTTGCAGCAGCCAAGCTTCATGAGCGCGTTCTAACATTTGTATTCCTCGCGAATCGCTGTGGTTGTGATTGGGGCGAGTCTCGCGTGAAAACATAGATTGTCAAATCGCAGGGCGGATCATCCCTAGCGCTACGGAAATATGCACCGGAAAACTGTTACGGTTAGCGATATCTAATGTTCGCTAAATGTCTGAAAAAAAAGGAAAAAACGGGAGTGGCTGGGGAACCTGGATTCGAACCAGGACTAACGGAGTCAGAGTCCGCTGGTCTACCGTTAACCTATTCCCCAAGGCCGCTGGCGGTGTCTTGCCGCCGCGTCGGTGTGGCGGGCTTATAAACAAA
>Ga0228711_1005952_pt1 | contig 18369 bp, 15 predicted proteins | sample MedpolnodulmetaG_2_FD_177996 | JGI IMG/M metagenome (GOLD analysis project Ga0228711, IMG submission 177996) | Root nodule microbial communities from Medicago polymorpha collected in Santa Monica, California, United States - brown nodules | ecosystem: Host-associated > Plants > Roots > Nodule...
ATGGATTTTGTGTTCTGATGAAGATGATTTCAATTCGAATCGGTTTTGAAAAATCCATTCCATTGATATTTATCAAATCCAATATCAAAAAATCATTTTTTTAACTATTTTTTTAACTATTTTTTTAACTATACTCACTACAATTTATTGTTCGTTAAAAAGTTGCTATGTACAAAAAATAGATCTATTCTATATATATATAATTTTATATAATTTGAGTATATGCGTACTACTTCAAAAAATACGACTTCAGAAATTTCCACAAGTTTTTCTTGGCACACTCTCCAACCATCTCACTTAGCATCTAGGAAGTTAGAATTAATATCAGTCAAAATTTACAAAGAAAAATTGGAGGCCTAACTAAATGGGACTGTTTGACCAAAATATGTTCTAAATTTCCACTCTCAGACACTACACAGTTGAAGAATGGAGGAAGATTTGTTTTCCCAACAAGCTGTATCTTCAAACATAAAGATAATTCAATTATTCAACAAGTTGGTACATAGCTTAAATGATCCTTATATCCACCAGTCAGAAGCTTCACCAAACTCCAAGGCACATGACATGATGGAATGCAAGCACTACCCTCCCAACAGCATAACATATATTCTTAAGTCTAAGTTCAAACAGAAAGCTAATCCAATTATTCAACAAGTTGGTATATAAATTAAATGATCCTTTTATGATGAACCAGTCAGAAGATTCACCAACTCTAAAGCACATGGGATGACGGAATGCAAGCATTACCATCCCAACAGCAGAACATATATTATTAAGCCTAAGTTTGCTTTAGGGGTAAATAACGGGGAAAATTTAAGAGTAAAGTTTCCTGAAAAACAAGATGTTTGGTATAACAATAATGAAAATAGAATTTTATGGGAACTAAATGTTTCCCTCCTTTGGGGATTAAATACCCCCTCCCTCCCTCCACCCCCATAGTTAGCTTTGTACTATAGTAGCTTAAATAATAACAACCAGTCTCACACATATTGATGTTGTTCCAGAAACTCAGCTTAGGTTAAAATGAAGTTGCATTACTGTTAGAGCAATAGCAAAATAAAGTATACTTCTAGATTATTTTGTTTAGCTTCAAAAAAACATCCAAAAAGTTATTACAGAGAAATAGCATATCGATATAAAAGAAGTAAATTCCCCTGCTGAATGTTTGAAAACTTCAACTTTATAACTGAGTAGAATCTAATTAAAATGATAGGATTTACAAATCCTACAAAGGTGAAATATAATACCAAAAAAATGTGCAAATGAACTGAATTCTGGAAGTTAAAGTAATACAATTCAGTTCTTTCACCTTAAACATATTACTTCATTCCAAATCCACTAAGCAATAGCACGCAAGCAAAAGCCCCAAGTTGGTGATTACACACACAGACAAGTTTGGATTGACTTATTTCCGCTTATCTATTGGCAAAAACACTTGCGGGACTATTTAGGAGAACTTATGGAAACAGCTTATGGCATGACCCTAAGCTATTTTCAGCTTATTTTCATAAGCTCTCCAAAATAGCATATGAAAACAACTTAACTTATAGTATATATAAGAATAGTTTAACTTTATTTTATCTTGTTATAGAAACAGCTTATACGTAATACATTAGCTGATAAACACATACTATATGATAAGCTCTGTCCAAACAGGACCCAAATGCTGAATCACCCATAAGAGTAGACCTCAGTAGACAAGAATGTTCTTACAAAAGAACCAAAGATAAGCAGAAAAAGATTAAACCTTTTGGGCAACCAACAGCTAGAAATTCCCAAGAAACAAAATTTGATGACAAATATAGAAAATTGAATGACAAAAGAATTCAAGATAAGCAGAAAAGATTAAATTTTTCCAGTAATCAACAGCAAAAAATCTAAAGAAACAAAATTTAAGAACAAAAATAATTTTTTTTTACCTCCACCAAGTTGATTACCCCAAAACAAAACTCTATGATCATCTTCTTCCTCATCAAATTCATCACCATACCCAAATTCAGCATCTCCACGATAACCCGGTTCACTCCCATACCCAGATTCATTCCCATTCGCATCAGAACACCCATTCACCCCAAACCCAACACCCACATTCTCTTTCTCCTTCTCCTTCTCTCCACTCCCACCACCATCCCTCGAATTCTTCGCTTCACTCACATCAGAAGACCAATTCGCATCCCCATTACCAAAAAGCTCCCCGCTTGAATCAGTCCCCATCGCCACCGGAAAATCGGAGCAAGTTCCGTAAGCAGCGGAAGCTCCGACGGAGCAACAACGTCTTGTGGCGCTGCGATCGCTACTTCGACCGGAAACAGATCTGGAACCGCGACGGCGGCGTTTACGAGCGATGAGACGGTAATTAGCGGGGGGATTGTTGTCGGTAAGGGTTAGTTTGGAGAGGTCGAGGGAAAAAGAAGTGGTGGTTCGGTCGGAGAGACAAGGTCGTTTGTTGATGTTGTTGTTGTTGTTGTGGGAGTGGGACCCATGATCGTGGATTTGGTGGAACGGTTTCCAGGTTCGTAGCTGTAATACGCATGTGTCTAGTGTGGGTTTGTGAGACATGGATTGAGTCATCAGAAGATGAACGAAGAAGATGGAAGAAGATTCTAGAATTATTGGTTTGTGTTGACGGGTTTGTGTGGGTTGATTGATGAATTGGGATACGAGAGAGATAGAGAGTTGATATTGTGTTTTAATCACGAGATTCTTGACAGAAAAATAGGTCCCGCCATAAGGCTCGTCACTGCTCCACTTGTTTAACAAATCCAACCTGCTGAGATAAAAAGTTAACTAGTTTTTTTTTTTTTTTTGGTAGATAGACGAAATAGCAAAATCATTACAAACTCACACACAAGTGGAAGTATTGGGGTTCGAATCTCGGTCATGGCATCCGGCCTAACAATTTCGACATTTTGCCAGTTGAACTATGACTTCTGGATTAACGAGTTTTTTTTTTATCTTACGCGATCGAGACGAGTTGAGCAAGATAGAATGAGTAAATTAAAAATTGATCCATCATCCGTGTCTTTGTACCAAATTCTTAATTTGGTCCCTGACTTTATTAATAACTCAAAATGATCCATATATTTGTTAAACTTTTTCAAATTGATCTCTAACTCTATTAGTTGTTTTGTATGTTTAGTGTTAGAATCCCAAAAGTGTGGATTGAGCCTTATCAATGTGGCCTTCATTCGACCTTTTTCTTGGATGACTCTGAACTGAGGACTATTCAGGACCTAGGTCCAACTAGTCGGAGCAAGTCAATAACAGATGGAGTTATTGCTACTATGAAGGCTCTGAAGGTCGTTGCGGCCCTAAACAATGCTTCGCTGGAGAGTGAAATCCAGATCAATGCATTGGCGCAGGAGAGGGATGCTCTGGCTGCTAAGGTTGCTGATCTTGACGACGAGGCAAGGAGCAAGAGGTTAGTTGTTGAGGAGTGTGACCGCCAATTTGTTGTTGTGGAAAAGCAATTGGCAGAAGCTCAGACTGCCCTTGAGCAAGCGGCCGACTCTTCCCGGAAGTTGGCTGAGGAAAAGGTGTCCTTAGAGGAAGCTTTGAGGAAGGCAAACCTCCCTGGGGAGGATGAGGCGGAAGACACGGTCGTCCTAAGGCGTGCTGACCTTGTGGACAGGATTGGTGAGCTGGAAGGAAGCTTGGTGGACGCCGAAAAGCTTGGTTTTGATCGCGCAGTGGCTCAGCTGAAGGTAGTGAACCCCGCTGTTGACTTGAGCGTCGAGGAAATTCACCCCCTCAGTGATGTGAAAGATGGGGTGATCACTCCTCCTCCAGATCTTGAAGAGGATATTGGGCATGTTGATGAAGCCCAGACCAATGAGGCCTTGTAATTAATCTTTTTAACAACCATGCTTGTAATGACATTGTGCGCCCTTCCTGGTTTTAGCACTCTTGCAATATAATTTGCTTTGTTCTTTAATTATACTAGTTTGAAAATGTTTGTTTTATTTTCAAGTACAACGTTTCAAACTGAGTGCTCGTTGTTTGAGACTTTTTATACTACTCGGAGTATTTGTTGAGAGCGAACTGTTTGACTTGTATGTTTCTACAAAGTGTAGCAATTTGTATGCCCTTAGTACTTCGACTGTTTCTTGGTGCTCGCTTTTTAAAAACGAGGCTTCCTTTGAAGTGAAGTAAGTTCGCTGAGGTGGAATGGCCTACCCCCCGGCAGTCATTGTTTCGATGAAATGAATTAATGACTGGAGAGTTTGCATGTCCGCCTGTGACCTTGTTACTTTAACTCGTTGTTTTGAATCAAAGTTTTGCCTTTCTTTCCCCATGTATTTGTTGCTCTGTTGGAACGTTTTACCTTTTGCGTTGTTTTGCAAGGGAAAATCCGGGCATGAGAGTTCTAACTGTTACGTGAGGTATTTGTTAGAAGCATTTCACATCCAAGAGATTGTTTATCTGAATGTGTGTCCAAAGCTGTGTTTCGGACGGAGAACAACGGATGAACAAAGAAATCAAACTTCGCCCTCCTCAAACTTCGGGTCGCTGTGAGGAGGGCGAGAGCCACCTTTTCGATCTTTTGGTACCTCGTCTCTGGCCCTAGCAACGCTTTGCTGGTGAAGTAGACTGGTTTCTACCCCTCCGTTGTTTCTCTGATGAGGACGACGCTTATCACGTCAGAAGAAACAAAAGGGTATAGGTACAATACTTCACCTTGTTCAGGGTCGTGAGAGGAACGGAGGTGCTGAGAGGATCTCTTCGAGATGTTTTAAGGCGTTCTCGCACTCGTCTGTCCAGTCGAACTTCGTCTCCTTTCGTAAGAGTTTGAAGAAAGGGAGAGCATGTTGAGCAGATTTAGCCACGAATCTTGAGAGGGCAGTCAGCATACCGTTGAATGTTTGGATGCATTTCTTGGAGTGGGGCGTGGGAAGCTCAGTAATTGCTTGGAATTTATCTGGGTTCGCCTCGATTCTTCTTTCGGTTAGGTAGAAACCAAGGAACTTGCCCGCTTGTACTCCGAAGGTACATTTTTCTGGGTTGAGCCGCATGTTGTACTTCCAAGTTTGTTTGAACAATCTCTTGAGATGGGTGGCATGATCAACATCCTGTTGGGATTTTACAATCATGTCGTCCATGTAGACCTCAAGGATGTTGCCTAAAAGTGTCTTGTCATAGACCTTGTTCATCATACGTTGATAAGTAGCCCCCACATTTCGCAGACCGAATGACATTATGTTGCGGTAATAGTTCCCTGATTCGGTAATGAAAGTTGTTTTCTTTTTATCTTCTTCAACCATGGGCATCTGGTTGTACCCAAAATAGGCGTCCATGAAGGATAAAAGTTTGTAGCCGGAGGAACTATCTACAAGTTTATCGATGTTTGGAAGAGGATATGCGTCTTTAGGGCAGGCCCTATTAAGATCGGTATAGTTAACACACATACGCCATTTTCCATTAGATTTCTTGACAAGTACAACATTGGAGAGCCACGTAGTGTATTTGGCCTCAGAAATAAAATTCGCCTTTAGGAGGTCTTTTACAGCTTTTTCTACAGCCTCTGATTTTTCAGGAGGCTGCTTTCTACGTCGTTGGGCTACAACGCTTACACCGAGATCTACTGTCAGTTGGTGACAAGCGATGCTAGGGTCGATTTCAGGCATGTCGGCCGCGCTCCAGTTGAATAGGTCTACATTCTCCATAAGGCAGGCGATCAGCTGTGCTTTGACAAGTTCAGGAAGATCCTTCCCGATCTTGAAGTTTTTCGAGAGGTTACTCCCGAAAGGGACTAGATCGAATTCACCATCAGGAATAGGTCTAAGAAGCTTCGCGTTGAGCGGATCCTTCTTCTCCCTTTTTTGTTCCTTAAGGTCTTCCTTGGTGAACCTAGGGTCAAGTTCGACCAAGTTTGCATCCAGAGTGCTCGCAGCAGCTTTCCCTTTGTCCTCATCAAGCTTGCTGGATTGGGAAACCGAGTTCTGGGCTTTGTTAGCCTGGAGGAAACATCTTCTTGAAGCTTCGATGTCTCCATTGAGAGAGGCGATGATGCCATCTTTTGCATGGTATTTCAACTTCAGATGAGCGGTTGAACATGCAGCGCCCAGTAGGGCGAGCCCGGTTCTCCCTATAATGCAATTGTAGAGAGAAGGGCAGTCGATCACCAGGAATGGGATCTTTATTGTTTTCTTTGCCTCCTTTTCGCCGAAGGTAACCATCAGTTCCACGTAACCCCATGGCTGAGTAGATGAGCCGTTGAAGCCGTAAAGTTCATTTCCATCGTATGGAGAAAGGTTTTTCTCCGTAAGTTGAAGAGTTTTGAACAGGCCGGTGTACATGATATCGCACGAGGCCCCTGTATCAATCAGGACTCGACGGACATCGGTGTTGGCCATTGATGCTCGTACGAGCAAAGGAATGGCTGAATTTGAGGCTCCACCGGCTAGTTCTGAGTCGTAGAACGCCAAAGGTGGTCTTCCTCCATGGTTGGAGGGGGCCAGCAAGTTGATGCTCATGATCTCTTCAAATTTTCTTTTCATGCTTCCCATGGAGATGTCTAGCGTTCCTCCCGTGATGACGTTGGCGGAGGGAAACTGTTCCCAGGTGCATGAGTAGGGGGTGATTTCCACGTTGTCAAGGAAATCACCCAGATGTTCCACGGACATGGCAACTGTCTTTACAGCTTCGGTGTCATCACCGATGAGTTCGACGGTTTTTCTCTCTGCCTCGGGGTTATTGATGAATTGTTTGAGCCGTCCTCGTTGGATGAGGAGTTCAATAGCATCCTTCAGGTGGATGCAGTCATCAGTGGTGTGCCGTGGCACTTGTGGAATTGACAATATTTTGTTTTGTCGACTCCTTTCCTCTCCTGAGATGGGGCCTTTGGTGGCTTGACGCCAGCTTCTGTTACATCGGCCACTACGATCTCGACGAGGATTTTCTCCCTTGACATGGCCAAGGGTGTATACTCGGTGAAGTGACCGTTGGGTCTTTTGCCTTCACGAGTTACTTTGCCTTCCCTTTTTTTTCTCATGGAAGGGCTTTTTGGAGGATTCAGTAGCAGGTTCCTCCTTTCTGTATTTGTTGAGGTTGTCCGCATACAGCTCTTCTTCATATGCTATGTAGATCTTCGCGATCTCTAGGAACTCGTTGAGAGTCCTTGGGCGATCCAAACGAACAAATTTCTTTACGTCTGTGCCTTCGCGCAAACCTTTGGCAATAAGGTACCGCTTCATTGTCTCGTCATCACCTTTTACTTGAACAACTTCTTTGTTGAACCTCTCGATGTAATCTCGGAGAGGTTCGATCTTTCCTTGAACAATGGCTTCAAGGGAAGCCACCGTTTTTGGTTGCGTCCTTGAAGCAGTGAAGTGGGTCGTGAACTCGTAGCAAAGGTCGCTCCATGAGTCAATGGAGTTTCTCCGTAGGTTCTTGAACCAAGTGACGACTCCTCGTCGCAGCATGGTGACGAAGAGTTTGCATTTTACGGCGCCATGCACCGATCTGTATATGAGAACTGCCTCAATGTTCTCGATGTGCTTGTCTGGATCGGTTGTCCCGTCGTATGAGTCCATCTGGGGAGGCTTCCCTAACCCGCAGGGGATAGGAGCTTCTTGGATGCGCCGTGTGAATGGACCGTAAGCGTTATGGTCATTTCGGGCATCGCGAGTGTCCTCAGAGCTAGAGGAAGACCAAGAGTGTCTGTTACGTCTTGGCGGGGATCTCCTCAGAGGGGATCGTCAGGGAGGAGACCGCCTTGGAGGAGTTCGTCTGGGTAATCTCCTTCTGACCGACCTCCTGGTGTAACTCGGAGATCTGACGCTTACTAAATGTCGCGGGGATCTGGAGCGTGACTGGTGAGGGCTCCTTCCTCTTCTGCTACATACTGGGGAAGGAGCCTGTTTGGCTCGGACTAGGGGGCGTGCTTGCTCCAGATCTATCAGGCGTCGTTCTGTTCCTCGATTAACGACGTCTGTCGTTGAACCGTGCAGAGCAGGTTGCTGACGAGGGCACCAGTTGGCGTGACATCTTTGGTGTCTCTGTAGGTCGGGTAGGACCTTGTAGAGGCCTTTCTTGGAGAGGAATTATTTGTATCGGTTCCCCTCTGGGTGTACCCCCAGGAGAAGGTGAAGATGTCATGCCATCCCATTAAGGGATGCGAATCTCACTTCGTATCTGGGAGTTGGCACCGTTGGCAGCCATGATAATTTTTCGGAAAGCTTTGGTTTTTAGGAGTATAAAAACGGGGAGAGCTTATATTTCCCACAGACGGCGCCACTAATCGTACCTGATCAGAAGGTGACTGTTGGTGCTTTGAATGTGGTGGTTTGAGTAGTGGTAGAATGCGTCAGAATGCCTTCTTGGAGCGGATGGGGGGTGTGTACCTGCAGGCACTCCGACGCTCAAGTAAGTAGAGATCAGAGAGTGAGGGTTTAGAGGAAGAGTTAGATTCTACCTTGGGGACTGTTATGAGTCCCCTATTTATAGAGGTGGAGGGCTGCAGAGCCGTTGTAATGGCACACCTAGCTCTGGCGGTTACGAAATCGTGGGAAGTGTAACCGCCAGAGAGTTTATTGCGGGAACGTGCAGAGAGACGTTGTGGTTCGTTTGAACTGGTCTCGCTCGCTCCGTGCACCCCCCTTGTATTGTATTGGGCCTAAGTACATGGGCCAAAGGTCCTTTTGGCCGGTCCAAAACAGATAGGTTAAGGATTATAATTTAAGGGTCTATTTGATGAGGCTAACAAATTAGCTTATAGCGAATAGTGGATAACTTATATGTTCATATGTGCAAAAAAAGCTTCGTTTGGTAAACGTCATCTTGTTAGGAGCTTATAGCTTATTTTATAAACTTATAGCTTATTTTTCAGACGCTATTTCAAGTAGCGTTTGAGCTTATAGCTTATTGTTTTTTCTTCCACTTTTACCCTTACTGTTTTACTCAAATTCCATTTTAACCCTTTCTAATAGTTAATTACGTTTAGGAAAAAAAATGTTACATTTAATTAAACTAAAGATTTCAAGGTTGATAATAAAGTGTTTTTTTTACATGAGAGTTACGTTCAATTTTTTATTTTTTGATGTTTAACTTTTATTAAGTATAAAATAATATTAAAATAAGATATTAGAAACTAAAAATTATTTTAACAATAATATCTAAAAGACACATTAAATTAATATATTTAATTTACTAAATTTTAAATATATGAATTATTAATGGATATAAAATTTATTATGAATTAAAAAAGTCCCATTATATCATTTTATATTTATTTATCTCTTGGTTAAACCGCTAATTATACTAAAATAAAATGAAAATAAATACTGGGATATAAAATAAAAGATATACTAAATAATATATAAAAAGATTCCCTCAAAAAAATATATATAAAAAGATATATTAAGTGCCCTGTTGAGCTTATATTAGTTGGTAAGGACAATGCATAATAATATATGCAAGGTGAGATTCGAACCCGGCCACCACAAAAAAAGAAAGATATATTAAGTTAATAAATTTAAATTTTTAAATTATAAATACTTAAATATTAATGGATGTTAATTTTATTATAAAATAAAAATGTCATTTTGTGTCGTTTTACATTTATCAGCTAATTAAACGGCTAATTTAACCAAACACTTCAACTAGCTTCTCAGCTATAAGTAATCAGTCATCAGCTATCAATTATAAGCAGCTATAAACTATCAGCCATCAACTATAATCAATCAGTTATCAGCTATTTTTACCCGACAGAGCCTAAAGCTTTGAAAACATGGGAGGATTTTTTTAAAAGGATATGTAGATAGCTACTAGCGTATAAGTTCATACTATAAATAGATACGTTTGATAAATTTTCTTTCTCACGAACTTATAACTTTTTACTACATCGTAACATTTTTTATATCCTACTTCTTAGCCTTTGAACTTATAGCTCACAACATATTATTATTTTTTTCTCCAAAAAAACATTATTAGTTTCAAGCAAATTATCAATTTAGCCATTTTTTATGAAAAACAATTTAGCCCTTAAAGTATCATATCTCTCCAATTTAATTACTAAATTATAATCCCTCTGATTTTAAAGATAAGCAATTTTTTTTTCTTACAGTTTTTAGGCTCATTTAATAAATGATGTATGTGGTCTATATTAAATGAATCTAAAATATGAAAAGTTGTTTACATTTGAGACCGGATGAAGTATATAATTATAACATGTACTCTCTCTCAATTTTTTTAAATATACATTACAAATATATTTTCATGTCATTTTATTATTTATCATTTAGTTCAACCGTCAATTCTACCAATTTAAATTCGATAAAATAATTTATCCACTATCATCAACTTATCCATAATGAAGCACGTCTAGCTGTTAGCTTATTTGTAATCCACTACTTTACCAAACAAAAGCTAAATATACTTGTACCCATTTTATCAAAAATAAACATTTTTTTTTTTAAGAATGTGACTTTGAAGAATTTAACGTATTTTGATGAGAGACAATGATAGATGAATGATTAAAATAAATTATTTTGATGATAGATGATGATTGGTTACGAGAGATAGAGACAAAATCAGAAAAACTCAAAGTCACCTCAAGTGGAAACCCATGGTGACTTTCCCTCCATAAAGTCTCTCAATCCCAACCTAAAAAAAGAGGAATGCAATTGAACCTTCCATGATGAAAAAGTTGAACGTGCGGTTAATTTACTCCAAGAAAGTATCATTAATCAGTTGAAGTTTATTTCTAAAAATTGATTTACACATAAGTTGGTGATTGGTGAATAAGGTGGATGAGATGAGAGAGCAACAAATGTGTTCTGTGATATGTCACAAGATATAAACACTGCATCAAATTTGAAGGATTCGCCACAGATAGTAATAATTGATGGTTACACATAATTCATTTTTCTGTCGTTTTAAACTAAACAGAAAGTAATAGAAACTTGCTGTAGAATTTCATGAAGTTGTCGTCAAGAACTATAGACATCTACCTATAATTACTGTGCCTCCAGAAAAGCTCAAACTTACATAACATGCAGTCCGTTATTAATTTTTTTGAATTTTATGCAGATGTCTTTTCATAGTAGCAACATAATCATCACAAAGTTCGTCACTCGGAGGCTGCAGGCTGAAGACATATGAGATGGACCTTGACACCACCATTGGCCGCCGATTGGTAACGGAGTCATGTAATATCCCAAAGCTTATTTCGTCAAAAGCAAATGACTCTGTAAGGATAAAGAAACAGTCTCTTGCCAACTTCTCTACCTGAAACCGCAACATTGCATTTAGTTAATTGAATTCAATTTCAGTTAGTTAGTCAAGTATTCCTGCTGTCAGAAGATTGTTATGCTAGCTGGGCAGTTAGTTATCTAATAAGTTAGTTAGTCACCCTTCAGTTATCTCTTTCATTGTATATAAGGCCCATTGCCTCTCTTTGTAAGTGATCCTCAGTATGGAAGGCAGAAAACTACCAGAGCACTTTGCTTTCTTCACCAAACTTACTCTCTTTTCTTTGTCTTTTCCTCTATGGATCTTGTAGATTGAGAGGTTCAATAACTATTTGCTATTATCTTAATGAGTGGCTGTTTTAAGATTTACGCATATATTCTTTGACATCTAATTTCTGAGAAGTTATGTTAGTATTAGTTTTAAATGCTATCCATCAGAAAGCTTTCGCTTCTGAATATGAGCAAAGCACCAAACAGACCAACTAGGGAATTTATCAAGCGACTATCATCGTCACAGGAGTGATAAATAACATTTTTATAACACCTTTAAATGGTAAGAGATCATGAACAGAAGCAATCACCTGAAGTTGGGAAAATCTGATATTATTCATGGTTATGATAACTTGCACCTCCTGCAAATCATCAGCCAAAATTCGAAAGGCTAGATATTGGAAATTTTTTTGCAACGCCTTCTTTTTTCCATCCAAATCCTCACCATAGCTATCGAAGCAAGGAAACCACAGTACACATTGAACTTCATTCCAAGGAATAAGACTCCTCCCTGCCTTGGCTATGATTGTTTGGTACGGATGATATAGACCCCATAAACTTCTGACTCCTGTAAGGGATGGTTCTGTAAAGGTTGTTTCTGACAAACTGGTAGTTGAAATTATTTTGGATGGATCATAGTGGCAAGCAAAGCATGAGGAGAAATGCAAATCAGTGTCGTCCAATATCAGAATTGATCTGTTGCTAGATTTGGGAAACAAATTCAGAAGGGATGCAGAATTCATGGCATTATCTTCTGGCAGGCAGATGTTTTTACGGGCCGACACTGCTGGTCGGTCCACATCATGTGAAAATAAACAAGATCCTCCATTTCGGCAACCCTATTACAATGAACATTAAATAATAACCATAATCTTAATAATGGTAGCATCAACATGTAGTCAAACTCAATCGATGAATTTTGATAATAATAACCATAATCTTAATAATTGTAGCATCATAATGAAGTCACCTGCAAGGAAAAGAAGAACTTGCACTGTGGTCTCTTAGCCTGCAATGTGTGTGAAAATGAACATGAATTGCCTCTGCTGCAGGATCCACGCATGAAGTATACACAAGGAGAAACCTCCCCGTAGACGTGGAAATTACCAACGTCAGCATCCTCTGGTGGATGGCTAGAAGAATCATCTGGGTACTGAGCTCTTGTCTATTTCATGCAAGAAAAGAAAACCGCCTATTTTTAGAAGGAAAATAAATTTATTTCAGAATGAATATTTTACGTACAAGATTCAAAAGCATGCTACCTCTTTTACAATTGCAGCAAACATTTTTGCCACTTCATAACTGTTCAAGTGATTCAAAGTAACATATGGTACAGCAACGCATTTCTTTGTTTCACTTGATGGTTCAAAGCCTTCCTCATCTACGGACACTACATCTGAATGTCCATCTGGCTGACTTTTGAACAGGCATGTATGACTAAATTCATAAGGATCATAATAGGGTACAAGGCCATGAAAGGAGCTCAAAAATTTCGGCCGGAACCGATGGATTGTATTTAGTATATCATTATCTGTAAAGATCAGAAATAAGGATTGTTAGAAGATCAAATTTTTAAGGAACGGTGCACTAAACTGCATTTACAAAAATGTGATACGCTTCCATTTGAAAAAAGAGATTTAAAAGTGTAAATATTCTGACAAATAGTATAGATACGTACAAATTTCTGACATCTGATGCAGCGATGATTGGTAGAGATTGTGGAAAAAACACCAATCTTCCTCAAGCTTAAGCATAAGATATGTGTCAGGATACACATCATCAGACTTCAAAACCTGCTTTAAATGTTCAAGCCGGTACTTATCCTGCATATGAATGAATATTTTCACCATAAATTCACAAGACCTCTAAAGCTGAACGCTAAAGTACAGATGGAGGAGGCAAATCTTATTTCTAGGCGATCAATAAAATAAAAGTTGGTTGGTAAGCAATCAATAAAACCATTTCAATGAATAAGCAAAATTTCACAAATTCATAATAGCCATCAACCTTTCACTAAAAGTCTAAAACACTAATACAGATACTGAATAATGGCAATGTATTTGATAGTACAAACAGCAAAGCATACAGCTTTACCTTGAAAATGTGCTGCCAAAACTGAAATGCACAAAAGTTAGCCATGAATTCCATCTCCTTTCGACCAGCTAAGATTGTCCGGTCACCATAATAGTAATCAATGTACTTAGCAAACTGATGAAAATAAAAAAAATTAATTAGACGAGCTGAGGCTCACAACATTGCCAAAGAATTAGTGCATTAGGAAATAGTACATCTAATTCAAATCATAGGCATTACCAATTCATCCTCTCCAAATGGGTGAATAATGGGTAAAGGCTGTGTATCCATCATAATACCCAGCAAGATGCCCTCACGTATCATACCAATGTCTCCAAACTTGAGGACTAGGACAGATGAATCGAAAGACAACGAAAAGCTAGCAAGTAATCGACCATAAAATGTAGGTTCATATCGGCCCCTGGTAGGTGTCTTTTCTAGTGCACCCATCTGAACAAGTAAACTCAATGCATCTTCAACAATTTGAGGATCAGGTGGATCCAGAGCTTTTTGCAACAGAACTGCCATCAAACCCATCAGTCAAGATAACATTGTCAGAATTGGTATGCATTTGTATTAGATATCGTACATATCATAAACTGGACCATTTCAAGTGTACAGGATAACACGGAGCTTTTTACTATTTTTTTTGTTATCCCTTTGTTAAGAGACATTGCAGTTACGTTTAGTAGGAATACAAATATTCACAATATTAATGGGTAAAATAAACAGTTTCCTGGAATCTGTAATTTGGTAATAGAACACTATTTTTGGCCAAGAAATCAGGATGAACTAACTTACCTTTGGGATCATTGATGGCCTTAGATCCAGCACAACATGAAGAAAGAATTTGAAGCCTCAATGATAATTTAAGAATAACTGGAGTCTCATGATCCTCAAGATCATTGTAAAACGATCCAGGAACCAACCTATAAACTTGGCCATCACAAGTTCGGCCAGTTCTTCCACTGCGTTGTTTTGCCTACAAGATCATATCAACTGAAACTAAGGAAAATGTAAAAACAAAACAAATATGGAAATAAGATCATTTGTACCTGAGATTTGGAAACCCAAACAAGTGCTGAACAGTCCTTTTTCCGGGACTTATCCCAATAGACTTGTAATGATCGGCACGAATCAATGACATAAGCCACTTTAGGTATTGTCACAGAAGATTCAGCAATGTTGGTAGCCAATATTACCTGACAGACAGCAACCACAATCATATATTGTGAATACCACCCAGCCAGAGGTAACTAAAAGAAACATCAAAGAACAAATATGAAAGAAAATATATCTTTTACATAAATTAAATTACATAACACTATTGAATATTTAGATTGCAATACAGTAAATATTATAATTCAACATACCAACACTCAATTTGCAACACTATAATTCGCCATTAACACAGAAAATTTTTCCAGTTAAAATTCATAAATTAAATTTGTGTAATATTTGCAATACATGTAGCGAAAACGCGGTACAAACATGTCCTTCCATATTGTAAAAGACTTTCTATTATTTACTAAACTACTGGCAGAAATAACTGACAACAACCTTTCGATGTGATTTCCAAATCTTCATAGTCATGAGAGCTTGTTCAGTATCAATGCTACCATGTAAGATATGAACTCTAAAAGTTGATTCAAGTGGCTTCAAAAGACGCCATTGCTGCTCCAGTGAATAGTAGGTTGGAAGGAATACCAAAATGCTTTTTTCAATATCTGGCTCATTCTCATGTATATGCAGCACCAGCTCATGAATAAGCGCGTGCAATTCAGACTTAATGTAAGCATTGGATATGGAAGGATTGAGACAAGACGAATATTTTGAATGCATTATTTCAGAACTTATCCCAAGAATTTCAGCTACCTGTGAAAAGAAGATTAGCACCATAATCACTGTTACCACAAGATCATCAACGATGAAATAACTCACAGAGAAAAATCCTCCAAGTTAGTGCGTAAACTTTGAAGAGAACAGATGATTTTTACAAGCAGTACATAAGTGAGCATATGGATCAGGAGTGTTTCAAATGTCCATATGTTCGAAACCCAAAATAGTTATGAAGGTGAAGTATAATTTAAGACCATTCAATATGTATAATATAGACAATATATACAGAACTAGTATTACACCTTTATTTAATTAAAAATATAACTCTCAGAGTACATGCCTGGTCAATGTATGAAACACTTCGCTGAAAAAGCATGTTCTGATTTGAGCTAGGAATTGCAAGCACTTCAACTCGTTCGCCTCTACCAAGATCCCTAAAGTAGTCCCTATATCTTGAAATATCAGCAGTAGCAGACATCAAAACTACCCTGCAAAAGCATATTATTTTATCAACATAACATCTACTTGCCTCTTAAATTGAAATGAGAGATTTTGATTACAATGTGGTCCCGCTTAGCAGTCCAGGAAACAGAAATAAATGGACTTCTTGACTGGGATCCTCTTATTACTTGGATAATTAGAAAGACATAGTGACTAAAGGAACAGATGCTATCACTGCAATTAAACAAACAATTGCATATGCACTCCTGATCTTCAAATTTATAGATTAGTTTCTTACAACTATGCACATAGAACTCTCTTTAATTAACTCTTCCAAACATCCTCACAACACTACCTAAACCAAGATGCTAACCTTAAGTCATTGTTCTTTAACAAAAACTGCTTTACACAAACTAGTACAAGATCAGACTCCACTGATCTTTCATGTACTTCATCAAGAATAATAACCTTGTACTTCAGTGCAGTCAAGCCCTTCTCTTGCATTTCATCCAACAACACTCCAGCTGTTTTAAAAACAATCTCTGAACTGCAGTAGAACAATATACATACCAGGTAAGAAAGAAAGAAAAAAAGAGAGAGAGAATGATAAGAACTGAATAAGGAAAAAGATAGGTGCTGTATATCTTCCTTAAAACAGCTTCCCTATGACAAACGACAGTGCGGTCAGACTGTAATATACCATACAAGGTGTCAATAGATAATGTGCTATAACATGAAACATGTATTATTGTATGTTAGTATAATAAATGGATAATAACACTTTTCTCATATGAATATTTCTTTTACTTGAAAGAAACATACATTCAAGAAAAATGAGTTCCAGATTTCTTCCTTAAAATGGGAATCTTAAATAAAATAAAAATGAGTGCCAAACTATGCATGTTATCATGGTAGTTAAAATCCCGATTTGAATCATTAAATCCCACAATTAAGAAATTATGCTTTCCCTCAATGATTACGAGTATATGCAGAATATTATTTTGGACGAATCAGGTGGATCGCCCCTGTTAATCAATGATATTTTAAACGTGTCTGCGATTGCGCTTATGAATGAATTTTAAATTTATATAAGCATTTGAAGTGTGATTTAAGGTTTTAATCATCTTACTTGTGAGCTATGGTTATGAAGATATATTTACACAAGTATTTTAAGTGATTTAAGGTTTTCTCTCTTACTAATGCTATTTTATAGGCATATGTATAAGTTTTATGAGTTTTGTATAATCTTACGATTAGTGTTACAAATCCATGGTTTGCGATTTTACTATCCCTTCCTAATTTTGCGTAAAATCTCGATTTTAACTACCTTGCATGTTATAATAACTAGATTACTATTGTCATAAGATGAAGCATGCATGTAAGTAATGCTATGAGTAATAATATCTTTGCATCCTGGTCAAACATATAATTCTATCATTTTTAAATAAAATAAAGATATTCGATTCAATTAAATTTACTCTTAATGTATGTCAAGACAAGGTGTCTCCAACAGATTCAGGTCAAAATTTACTCTTCATAAAATATGTCAAGACTTCACATCTACAAAAGCGACGAGGAAACAAGACCGAGGATAAGATGAAGGAAGTCATTGAATTACTATCACATATTTCTAAAGAAAATAAAAATGAACTGGTTTAAGTGAATGTGTTTAAAATACCTAGCTGAAAAGTGCCGTGAATGTCCAATGTGATACCCAACTTCTTCTCCCAATTGACAATTTCGAGCTTTCGCAACCATTTTGGCAACAGAAACGACAGCAAATCTCCTAGGCAGTGTGCACAAAATGGGTGCCATGTTTTCTTCTAGAAGAAACTGAGGAATTTGTGAACTTTTCCCTTGAAGCAAAAAGAAGCAATAACATCAGCAACATCGAAAGATTATAAATAACTACAAAGTGAGTAATTCCTAATAAATGGGCCATTTATAAGGAAACAGCGGCATTCGTCAAAACAATCCAGGCAGTGTTCATTCATATATGTAAATGAACCGAAGTGCACAAAAGGAACAAGTAACAACCATTTTACTAAATAAACGGATGAAAGCATAAGAGCGTGTTTTAAAAGATATAAAAGATCCATAACCTTCCCGACTTTTTAAAATTAATATATGCATGTAGGGTTTTTTCTATTTATTTTATTTAATGTCTACGCCTAAAGATTTTGGAAGTTTTAGGAAATATCTCTGTTTTAAATCACAGTCACATCACGATCTTTAATATTGTGGAGAACTACAACAAATATGGCTGACGCAACCTCTATCGCATTTATGGAGCCATAAAAAGACTTGATGCCGCGACACAAATTGTGGCCATTGATCTTTATATGAAATCCCAATCATATCCAATAATCTGTACTACTAGTAACCACATTTATAGTATGGTAACTTCAAAATTTTGGTTTTATCCATAACATGTTATTTGAAAGCTACTAAATTAAAGTATGTTGAGACCACAGTACTAAAATGTAACATAAGGACTTCTATATATATACATAAAGTCAAAATGTACAGGATGAAAATCCAGTGAATGGCATTTTTT
>Ga0228711_1005953_pt1 | contig 18369 bp, 5 predicted proteins | sample MedpolnodulmetaG_2_FD_177996 | JGI IMG/M metagenome (GOLD analysis project Ga0228711, IMG submission 177996) | Root nodule microbial communities from Medicago polymorpha collected in Santa Monica, California, United States - brown nodules | ecosystem: Host-associated > Plants > Roots > Nodule...
GAGTCACTACAAGAAAAAACGCATTTTGCGACCTTTAAAATGGCTGATTGCGACTGTTAGAAGGGTCGCAAATGTACAATTGCGACAGTTCCCCAACAGGCGCGGATGTTGGGGTCGCAACTGTCTTTTGCGACAGTTCAGAGAACAGCCGCACCAACTGTCGCAAAGTATGTGGTTTAATTTATATTAAATGGACTTGCGACCCCTCACAACAGTCGCAGATGTATAGTTTTTTTTAAAAAAAATAAAATTGAATGAGGCAATTTTTGTTGACAATTTAAATAAATAAATTGATAAACGCTTAAAATACGTAAATATATAACTAAAAATATTCAAATCTCATTCATACAATTCATTCAAGAGTAACAATCAAAACTATAGATAAATTACATAGTTTAAACTACAAAATTAAATCCAACATATATAATTCAACTCCAAAAACAAAAACATGCTAACACCTAAAAACAAAAAGATGTTGTCAGCTAAAAAACCAATGCCAAACGAAACTGCAGCGGGACCACAAAATTGATAAAAGAGCTTCAACAATGATTGGAGAAGCGAACATGAACTGATGACCTTGCAAAACAAAATTGCAACTGCACAGACAACCAGAAAACTAACTCAAGCAGAAAAAAATTCACAACGAACTGCAGGAAACAACATGAAAGGCAACCAACATCCAAAAAAACTCAAAGAGACATATAGCTGAAACAAAACAGTGTGAAATGCATCAACAAGGTTTCTTTTAATTTATTCAAACAAGGTTTCTTCTTCTGAACCATTAAGTCACACAATAACAAGGTTTCTTCTTCTGAACCATTAAGTCACACCATAACAATTGATCAAACTAATGAGCAGCTAAGGTTAAAGTTGACCTAAAACAAAACAGTTTTAACTTGCTTACCTCGTCAGTCATATACTTGATCTTCTCAATTGTACTATTACTCCAAGCTACATGGAATCAAATTTCCCCCTGTAGCAAATTAGCCGCAATGAATAACTTTCTATACCTCAACACCAACCACTAAAATGTTATCATATCAACCACTAAACATATTCGTAGGTTGTTTGTGGCCTAAACTAGAAAAATAGACAGTTGGGTTCTGCAAGTAGCAGGCAAGTAATTCAGCTTCATAATTTAAATAGATACATATCAATGCAGAGTCTAGACTGTCTAACCGGTTTATTAGTTTTTTTTTTGTGCTTGTTATTCAGCTTCATAATGAAATATTTAAACTAGTATAATTTTACTCATATACATATACAAATCTTGTTATGTCTATGTAGAGCTTTGGTGGATCATTAGTTATGTGATACTAAAATTTGTTGGGCAGGTTTGTTAGTTACTTGGGTTAGATTGGCAAGTTATATAAACATATAAGTCATAGCTTAGTGCTTAAAAAAGCATAATAGAAACTGAGATAGTGTTTCATTGATCTTGCATTAGAGAACGAGTGAGTGAAGAGCATAAGCTCAAAAACTAAGAGAAAGTCTTGTACCTCAGTAAGTCTTGTACCTCTAAAATTCTTTGATCACAATTGCTCCTACATATACAAAATACCAAATATAGCTAAATATTACTTGCAGAACGTTACTTGATTATTTCTATAGCATTTCTTCTAGTCTCGTCTTTGGCATAAAAAAAACTAATAAGACAACGCATCAAACCTCGGCTTGGTGTCCTGCTTGAAATACTACACCAATAGCATCATTTATCACCTGCAAGTAGCAATATTTAATATTAAAAAATGAGTAATGCTAAATATAGCGAAAACGTGGATCACGAATTTGCCCCGAACAATACAAAGACCATCCACAACGCAAATATTTAAGGTGTTTTTTCACTCATTTTTACAAGCAAAATGTTACGCTAGTTGTTAGCAACAGTGGTGGCAATTAAAGTATGTCTTAGAGATAAGAATGCTATTGCTAATGATCAGTTTCAATCATCTGATAATTGGTTACTCATCAACATTAAATTATGCTTAATTCACTTCCAAAGCCAGTCATAAATTGCATATTTGATAGCAAAAAGAGCTCTCAATTGATGTGATTAGGTGCTTTGGTATTTCATGAAACTAACACGGCTATTTCTTTGAGAAGATTAGGTAGTGGCTTGAATAAAAACTCTGGAAAAATATAATCTTAGTCTTGACCTGTGACAGATTCAAATCTTAATATTGGCCACGAAAACAGAAATAATAATGATAGTAATGTTAATAAAATAAACTAGTTAATATCGGTATGATAAAGAGCATGCTAGATAATGTTGAAGTATCCTTTCCTTTTATGTAGCCTACATGAGGTATTCATCATATGATCAGATGGTTTAGATACCGCTGAAGCAAAATACAGGACAAAAATAGGAAAACCACCTGTTATTCTTTCAACTTCTTGATTTTATTTTGTAACAAAATTCCTGCATGTTTACTATGACTCTTGTGTGTATATGGAAACTTTGTTGAGATCTCTTCCCGCGTGGCTGTAAAGATCCCGCATGATACTTTGTTCAAGAGGAAGCATGTATGCAGCCGAAGGGAACATCATGAAGCAACATAAGATGCCTTGACTTCAAGTCTAGGCCAGATCGTTGTTTGTAGGATTCATTGGCAAAGACTACTTGGTATAGGGTTACAAAACTCTAAGGCTTTGTTTGCGAGTTTTGAGGGGAAGGAAAGGGAGGGAAGAGAGAAAGGAGGGGAAAACCTTCCCCTTGTTTGTGAGTAAAAGAAACCAACAGGGAAATGAGATGGAGGGCTTATTTTATAATTTTACTATTTTACCCTTTTTTCTCTTACAATGAATACATTGTAATTTATCTTGAAATTTATTCAAAACAACTTATCTCATAAAAAACAAATTATTACGATCTATTTAAAAAAAACAGCTTATTTATAAATAAATAAAAAAGCTTATTACGATATCTTTTTAAAAAACAGCTTATTCAAAACATCTTATTTATACAAAACAACTGATTACGACCTCTTTTCAAAAAACAGCTTATTCAAAACAACTTATTTATCCAAAACAACTTATTACGACCTCTATTCAAAAAATAGCTTATTTAAAACAACTTATTTATACAAAACAACTTATTACGACCTCTTTTCAAAAAACAGCTTATTAAAAACAACTTATTTATACAAAACAACTTATTACGACCTCTTTTAAAAAAACATCTTATTCAAAACAACTTATTTATACAAAACAACTTATTACGACCTCTTTTCATAAAACAGCTTATTCAAAACAACTTATTTATGCAAAACAACTTATGACGACCTATTTTCAAAAAAAAACTTATTCAAAACAGCTTATTTATACAAAACAACTTATTACAATCTCTTTTCAAAAAACAGCAAATTCAAAACAACTTATTTATACAAAACAACTTTTTACGATCTCTTATTCAAAATAGCTTATTTATGCAAAACAGCTTATTACGATTTCTTTTTCAAAAACAGCTTATTCAAAACAACTTATTTACGAAAAACAGCTTAATACGACCTCTTTTTCAAAAACAGCTTATTCAAAACAACTTATTTATCCAAAATAGCTTATTAGGACCTTTTTTCAAAAAACAGCTTATATAAATAAGTTGTTTTGAATAAGCTGTTTTTTGAAAAGAGGTCTGAATAAGCTGTTTTGGATAAATAAGCTGTTTTGAATAAGTTGTTTTTGAAAAAGAGATCGTAACAAGTTGTTTTTGCATAAAAATGCTGTTTTTGAAAAAGAGATTGTAATAAGCTGTTTTGAATAAGCTATTTTTGAAAAAGAGATCGTAATAAGTTGTTTTGTATAAATAAGTTGTTTTGAATAAGCTGTTTTTTGAAAAGAGGTCTGAATAAGCTGTTTTGGATAAATAAGCTGTTTTGAATAAGTTGTTTTTAAAAAAGAGATCGTAACAAGTTGTTTTTGCATAAATAAGCTGTTTTGAATAAGTTATTTGTGAAAAAGATATCGTAACAAGTTGTTTTGCGTAAATAAGCTGTTTTGAATAAGTTATTTGTGGAAAAGAGATCGTAATAAGTTGTTTTGTAAAAATAAGTTGTTTTGGATAAATAAGTTGTTTTGAATAAGCTGTTTTTTGAAAAGAGGTCATGATAAGCTGTTTTGTATAAATAAGTTGTTTTTTGAGAAGAGGTCATAATAAGTTGTTTTGTAAAAATAAGTTGTTTTGAATAAGTTGTTTTTGTAAAAAGTTATTATAATAATTTGGTCATGTCTAAAATTGGAATTTTGAATTATTATGAGGGCAAAATTGTCAATTTGTATGTTTAACCCTCCAATTTGGGGGAACTTTAAAATTGGTCAAATGAAGCCCTTCAAAACCCCCCAAAACCTTTCCCTTGTTTTTTTAAAACTCGCAAACAAGGGTTTACCTCTCCATAAGCCTTTCCTTCCCCTCCTTTCCCCTCCAAAACCCAACTCGCAAACAAAGCCTAAGGAAGCAGAGGCACTAGGCTTAAAAAAGGCAATCAATTGTCTTGATAGCATGGGTTTATACGTGTGTTTATTGAACTTGACCGTAAACAAGTGGTTTACGATATCCGAAGTAACTTCGGTGTCAATTCCAATTTTGATGCTATTTTAAATTTTTGCTAAGTTTCAATTAGTTTTACACAAAACTCTAAAATAAGTTTTATTCAGAGGCAAACAAATTATGTTTCTCATTTGTTAGCCAAAACGATATTGTCGTACATTTGTTGCCAAATACATGAGCATATGTCATCTTATATTGTGGTTGAAGCTATGGAAGAAATTAATTAATTGTGTTTTTTTCAACAACAACAAAAACTAAACTTAGTTAACCCATGCCATGGTAATTTTTGTGTGAAGCGGATCCCTTTACCGCGTAATTGTAAGACTAATCCTTCAAATTGAGTAGAATCACAATGAATGCCAAAACTCTTTCAGTATATATATCTGAACTTTATTTTTATTTTATTTTTAAAAAGAAAGCATTTTCCTTTTATTTAATAAAAGAGTATTTGCATATTCCCATAAAAAAAAAAGTATTTGCATATTGATAGACCGTAGTACACTCTTGATATTTTCACATCATGCATGTGATAGGTTTCTTACATAACTCAGATGCAATGCGCCCAAGAAAAGCTTTCGTAATTTACATAATCTCAAACTACTTCATATACTTTGAAGACAAACCAACTTTAATAAAAATGAGATAGTCAATGATATTGTGGAAAAGAATCTCATGAATTGTTATGTGGAGTGCAAAAGTGAATTTTGATTGGGAATGCATGTGGAGTGAAAGAGTGAAAAAAGCCAGAGTGTGTGGACAAAATCAAAAGTTACCGAATCATCATAAATTCATTCTCATGTAATGTTTTACCAAATCATCATAAATTCATATTCATGTAAATGTTTGTTTGATTTTGTGGTGAGAAAAAATTATTTGATGTAACTCTATATAAATTCTTGCACATCAAACACAAATTCTACTTCTCTTTTCAAATTATTTAATGTAACCAACCAAGATTATGAAATGAGGAAGAATAGAGAGCAAATTAAAATATACACTCTAACCAATGTGTGGGACGGAGTATTTCTTGCAAGAAAGGCAAAGGTGTGGAAAGCAGTTCTCAAAAATGAACCTTCAATGTTGGAAAGGCAGCTAGGCCAAAGTCCCTCGATGACTTTGTTATCCCGGCCTCCCTCAAGAAAGGAACTAGGAAGAGAGTCTAGAGACTTCTAGAAGGTTTCATCGGCTACGTGCCAACTCATTCTATTATGCTGAGACGTCACTAGGTTGTTAAGAAATGCTTGATGTCACAAAGAGAATGTACTATCTGAGATTCCCTTTAGATAGTACTATAAATGTAATCAAAAGCATATGAATAAAGCAGAGAAGTATTTGATAAGAATAGTGTTAGTTGCTATAGTATTAGTTACATACTCAAACTTTATCCATTCCTTATCTTTATCCAAATTAATTCATAACACAATGGCGGAATGCTCTTTATCTTGATTATCTTTTAGGTTTAGTTTAGTTTATATAATAGTATTATTATTTGCTTCCTGATTTTCCTATTTATTTAGGAAATTTTCTTTTAGCTATATTCCTAATAGTGTGGATTTTTTCTTTGTGCATGCATGACAATGATTTTCATTTTTCAGGAGTGCCAAAGCTAAATAGATCAGATCTTGAAGAAGCATGTGAAGAATATTTTAGTAATGTAATTGGTAAATCATGCTTAGTGGAGTTGAAATTATTGTAGCTTCTGTTTCTGTTACATTACCATGTGAAGAATACTATGTAGAGTTGCAATTTAAGCCTATTTCAATTGTGACATAACTTTAGAAGCAAAATTATCAAAAGTGAACCACAAAGAATTTTGTCAATTTTGTCCTCCTGTGGCCCTTATCAATCTAACTTCTTTAACTGTTCACCTAACCCGATGACCACGCCGCTAAAATCTCGGATTTGAATTTCTCCGACGAAATAGATTCAGCCGAAAAGAAGCCTGATGGTAGAAAAACACATTGACATGATGCAATCAACAAGTCCAGCAAGAAATGTCTATAGTTTTGGTGTTTTGTTATTCGAAATAGTTACCAGTCGAATCCGTTATTCGAAAACTGGGCATCACGTTATCTAAAATGGGACAAACCTCTAAAGGAAATGGTGGGTCCAATTCTAGCAACTTATTAAGAAGATCAGTCAGGTGGAACAAGTTGCTGAATTAATAAGAGTTTGTGTCGATCCGGATTCGGAGAAGAGACCTACGATGAAGGAAGTCACTGAGCGATTGAGAGAGATAACGAAAATGTTGCCTGAATTTGCAGTTCCAAAACTCTCTCTACTTCACTTTGGTGAGCTAATATTAAGATTTCTTCTGCATAAGCATGTTCAAAGAATACTATTTTAGTTAGTTACTAAGTATGAGAAGTTTTAGCTTTGTAATAATTTTTTTTAGTTAGCTTTGAATCATTTTTACTTAGCTTAAGGTAAAAAAAGTTGTCACTTCTTGTATCTATTGTTAAGATGGTTGGTCTCAAACATTGTATATGAGAGATATCAAAAAATGTATAGTGAAATTCTTTTAGGATTGTTTCGTTTTTACTGGGAGCATCCAAGTCATGAGTCCGCGACTAATTCTTCGTAACTGGGTCAATTTTTTAAGACTTTCTTTAACTGTACCTTATTGAATATCACAAAAAATAGATTTCTTGTATCAGTTAATTTTGAGTCAGCTTATGTAGTGAATCAATATTTCCAACTCTTTCTCATCCTCTCAATTTGAGACAACCAATGAATAGTTCAGTGGCAACACGACAATGACAAATAAATACTAATGCTCCCTCTCATTTGAAATTTTGCAATTTACACCTAACTTACTTTGGCCATATTTTTCTACTAATATACAAAGATAAATAATATCATAATGTCGTTAGATTCGTCTCGATGAGTATTTTCAAAATATCAAATTTTCATAATTTTTTCTAACATACTTCCTCCGGTCTCATATATAAGAAAAGATTATTTTTCTAGGTTCATTGAATAATTAATGTATTTGGTCTACATTGTAAAACAAATACATTAGTTATTCAATGAACCTAGAAAAAGAATATTTTCTTATATATGAGACCGGATGGAGTATTATTCACGATATTTAAGCTCAAAATTATGCATTGACATGCGTAATAGGGTCAACTGTGCTAAGTATTATGGAATGGAGGGAGTAGTAATTTAATGTAAGTTTGTAATTATGATGTCGTGTCAGTGCTATACACTAGACGTATCTTCGATCTAAAATATAGATGCTACATAAATTTCATGTAGTGCCTACGAAATTTTCAGTGTCCAATGTCAACTAAAAAAAACTAAGTTCCATTAATATTTTAATCTAATCCAATTTGTATTATATTTTTTGTTGCAAAATTATCGCTAATCTATTCATAATCAATTATCTTTAAGGACAATCGATCTAACATGTTTGAATTTTGCATGACTTTTCATTGTGTTTGTGGACAATAATTTTGTAGTTAAACATTTCACATTCTCTTAAAAAAATGAAGTTTTGTCAAATGAAAATAACACATTGCAATATAATACTCCATCGATTTTAAAATGAATATCGTTTAAGGTTTTTACACACATATTAAGAAATGTATTAATTAAAAAAAAGATGTTATTTTACCAAATTATCCTAATCAACTATTGGTTTGTTTTTCATTAAAAAATAAATAATACTTTAAAAGTAGTGTATATAATATTAATTGTGTCATCTAGTGAAAATTTATCGAAGAGATAAAAGACACATGATCAAAAGAAGATACATATGATATAAACTTATCTTGCAGAAATAAACTATTTGTTCCGTCATTTTAAAGGTCAAACATACTTATAAATTGATCATATTCTTATGAAGAAAATTTTTCATTAGATGAAAACAAAAGACAATCGAAACCTTAATGAATTTAAAAAAAAAAAATTTTTTGCTTATAATTGAGACGGAATGGAGAATTAGTAATGCGTCATCATTGCCAGCTTTTTTTCATTGGCTACGTAAGTATGAGGAATGGATTAATGGCTGTAAACTTTGTAAATCTTCAGCAGTTGCATAAAATTTTGGAAAATCAAAAGGAGAAATTTTTGGTTGGCCTTATCCTTAAAGTAGTAAGAGTAATTTTGTAGCAAAATATTATCACAACAAAGCGGGTGAAGTCTAGGGTGGGAGAGCTTGATAGGTCTCTCACCATAGGAAAGGAAGAATATTGTTTTTTTTATTTTTGGAGGAGGAAGAATATTGTTTTTCAGCCATTAGATAGTGAAGCTCTATGGTTGTTAACATGCACTCACAACACCAAATAATTTTTCCTTTCTTTTCGCTTTTTCTATTCACTCAACTCTTCCAGATCCACCATTGCAGCTACGGAAATTGTGGGAAATTTTTTGGATTTTTATCCTATGATTTTCTTAAATAAAAATTGATATTGTTAATATCTACAAATTATGTTCAAGAATAGGAATGTTTATCTTATGGATTTCCTCTACGCACCCAGATTTGCGCCGTCATAGCCGACCACTCGAATCACGGTCTCCGACAACGATCTTAATGCTGACCTCTTACTTCGTTCGTCTGACCCATCAATGTCGACCACGAACTCGGAGCGTCGCCAAGATCTTGACCCACCGTCACAAATTTGTGTCTTTCTTTTTGAGTTTTCTACAATTTCTTTTTTTTATGAGATTGATGGAAAAATTGTATCAATTTACTAGATGTGGCTCTCTTTTATCCTCTAATTTTATGAGTTTGTTCGATTATTTTCTTTTTTATCTTTTCTCTCAGAATCCTTTTTTACATGTTATTTTACCCTTCTTTTTCAAGTTTATGCCAAATCTGTGTATTATTTTTCTTGTAAAGAAATTTGTGAAGAAAAATGTGGTTACATAAGATTAGAATTTAGAAGATAGTGGTAATAGATAAGAGAGAGAACAAAACATTAGAAATCTTGAACTAGATGAACCTTGTTATTTAATCAACGATTCCATTGATTATTTTGGACTAAATCCAATTTTACGTTTTTTGTTCTTTTAAAGAGAATGTTAAGTTGTTACTATTAATTTGTTATTAAGAGAAAGAGGGAACAGAATGAAAACATAAATTAGTGTGAAATGTTAAACTTTGTTAACAAACAAAGATGAATATATGGGCCATTTGTTGTCTTTCATTGAAGATCTATGTGTTGCTGGCTTTTTGCAGAAAGGAAGAGGGGAGAGGTTGAGGGAAGAATGAGTTATAGAGGAGAGAGAACATAAATTGATTTGGTGTATGCAAGTGTACAATACACCTGCAGATTTTTCACTTGCCTACCGTGGGAGACCTATTAAGGTCTCTCACCTTAGAAGGCGCCAACAAAGCGATCCTTATGTTTTGAAAATTCAAAGAATTCCTTCTCATAAATTTGCATGTATACGTACATACATCGTAAAGTTATGCAGAGATTCTCCAATTAAAGCCTTAATCGTGATTAAAAAAAAACAATTAAAGTCTTAGTCATCAACAATGTTTGAGCTTTTGAAGATGAAATATGAAATCTAAATATATTTTTTTGTTAATCCTCCGGTTTCTAGATGAAGCTATCTTAAAAATCCGAAATCGACCAAAAGATAAGTAAAGTTCTACCTAAGAAGAATCGAACTTGTTCTCGCCAATACAAATGAAATTATCTTTTTTTTAGGGAAAATACAAAATGAAATTATCAAATGTAATAAACTGAGTTTGAACAGGAAAATGATTCATGTGAAAAAGAAAAAGCAAGTATGCACTCATCATAAGAAATAAAAATGTACATTTGTTCATAATTGCTACAAATCTTATTTTACGTACATTTAACAAAATGTTGTTGTTGTGTCCTTGTCAAGATTGAATTCACTACTGATGTAATCATTGTGTTTAACTTACGAGCACATATAAACACACATAATAAATAATTAAAATAATTCTAGTAAAAAACGAGTTGTTACAGGCCGCATGCCAGGCTAGGCCTTAATATATTTGGGCAGACCAGACTTAAACCTTACAAAACCTAACTCGGCCTAGCCTATTCCATAAGTATGAGGAATGGATTAATGGCTGCAAACTTTGTGAATCTTCAATGGTTACACAAAATTTTGGAAAGACAAAAGGAGAAACTTTTGGTTGGCCTTATTCTCAAAAGTTGTAAGAGTAATTTTGTTGCAAAAAATTATCATAACAAATTGAGCCTTAGGTTTTGAAAATTCAAAGAATTCTGTCTCATATATTTGCATACATACTTACATATATCATAAAGTTACGTAGAGATTCTTCAATTAAAGTTTTAATTGAGACGAAAAAAACAATTAAGGCCATTTATGTTTGATGCGCATGACATGATAAAAAATTGGATGATGACACGATATGATAGTTACATGATAAACACTTATCATATCCCATGTTTGGTTAACACATGATAAAAAAGATGGTAGCATTATTTAATCCTATCATGTGTTTGAAGCACACCATAGTAGCAATTATTTTTAAAAACTCGATCACCATGCTGGCAATTGTAACAAGAGATTGATGGAACGCCATACACACTAGCAATTTTAGAAGTAACGACCAACATCTAGAGTTACATAAAAGTATACTTACAATCTAAAGTTTTGAACAGAAAGATGATGATTCATGTGTACTAACACATAAAGGAAAAAGGAAAAGCGAGTATGCACTCATCATAAGAAATAAAAATGTACCTTTATTCATAATTGCTACAAATATTCTTTTTCGTACATTTAACAAAATGTTGTTGTTGTGTCCTTGTCAAGATTGGATCCACTACTGATGCAATCATTGTGTTTATCCTATATCTCTTCTCTACCACCATCAGTCCCAATCAAAATTCAAATGAAATCTCCAATAACCACAACTAACAAATGGTTAGTTTTTTTTTTTATTTTCTTCTTTTGCTAATTAACCTCTATATATATTCTTGCACATCAAACACAAATTCCACTTCCTTTTCTTTTTTATTATTCCATCCATGTTTGATGTAACTAGATCCATTTTTTTAGAGTGCTTTCTTCAACTGTACCTTATGGAAATCACAAAAAATAGATTTTTTTTTTGAAAGATAGATTTCTTATATTAGTTAATCTTGGTTCAGCTTATGTGGTGAATCAATGTTTTCAACTCTTTCTCATCCTCTCAATTTGAATCGACCAATGAATATAGTTCCATAGCAAGAATCAAAGAAACATACACAAAACACGACACATAAAAACCGATAATAAGAAAATTAAGTTCTATTATTATTTTAATTTAACTAGAGATAAGCACATTGTGCGGTTTGATGCTATTTTTTCTGTATTTTTTTGTGTTTTGAAAATATACACCAAGTGTTCAAACTATATCATTTTTATTTATACATCGAAACAAATATTTGTTTTAAAGAAGGGATATTTATCAAATATGTTGTATTAATTCAAAAAATTCTTGCATCACAATGTAATTTTTTTTTATATGTGTCGCTTGTTTTGTATGTATTTAAATGCAAGAAAAGCTTTGGTAATTTACATAATCCCAAACTAAAACCATTGAATCATAAACAACCACTCTCTATATGCTACTCACCATTCATCAACTACAAATTAAGTGTGTGGTTGATTCTCTTTTTGGAGGGTCTAAAATTGATTATGGTGTTTACAATTGACTCTGACATGTTGTTTCTAAGTAGAATTGATTTTGTTTTTACAATTGGTTTTATTTGATGCTAGGATTTAAAGTTTTTTTTTAATTTTAAAATTGACTTTTACACACAAATTTATAGCTCAACCAATTTTTACATGAATGTATATAAATACAAATTATTTTACCTTTTATCCAAATTAATTATGCAAAATCAATTATTTGTATCGTAGAACCAAACACACACGCTTAGAGATTACAACAATCTTGAAAATGACCACTTGGCTCCAAAACTTTGTTTCTTTTTACTCTTGTATTAATCCTTTATCTTTTCATTAGTGATAGAACAACTATTTATTTTTTAAATTATTATTTATAGTAAGGAAGCCATAAGCTTAGTCATGTGAAACTCTCAACACAAAAGGATAAAGAAAAATCCCCAATCATCTCATTAACTGAAAAGGTCAACATTATATCAAATTGAGAAATGATACACTTTATTAATGCTTAGAATTATCGTTGAGAAGCCATCATTATCAAATGCCACTAAACTAAGAGTTGATGTCAAGTATCCTACTATGTATTGGTTTTGGATTGTGTGAACTTTTCTGTTTTGAATGAAATTTTTCCCTTTGAAAGGATGATTTCATGGTTTGTGTTAAGTCACTAGTTTGGATTATGACAAATTAATAGTATAGAATGAAATATTCATAAAACATGCATAATCCTATGTAATTATATCTTTCTACCATCAATATTAAATTTTAAGAAGAAAAAAAATAGGGTTCTTGTTGTACATGTCCCTTTATTCAATTTTGAAGACAAACCAACCTTAGTAAATGAGATAGTCAAATATGTCAACAAACCACTAAATGATAGTGTGGAAAAGAATCCCATGGGTTGTGGCATTTGGAGTGCAAAAGTGAATTTTGATTGGGCAAAGACATTTTTTTTTTAGAGATTGAGCAAAGACATGTTGGGTGCAAGAGTGGAAAAAGACCATGTGTGTGGAAAAATGCCAGAGTGTGGACAAAATCGAAAGTTGCTGAATCATCATAAATTCATACTCATGTAGTGTTTGTTTGATTTTGTGATGAAAAAAGAATGATTTTGATTGAATTGATTTTGTAAAATTAATTTTATTAAAAAGTGAGTTGAATGTATATGATTTATGTTTAAATACATTTACGTAAAAGTAAATTGAACAATAAATTTAAATATAAAACTCATTACAAATTCTAGCTTTAAGATAGAATTAGTGTATGCGTGACAAAAATGTACTTTGAATGAACTGATTCGGACTAAAAATAAGTTGAAGATAAAATAATTTGTGTTTTTTACAATTATGTAAAAGTGACTTATACTTTAAATTTATTTATAAAAATCAACTATAGAATTTGAAAGTACAAATTTTAACTTCAAGTAAAATAAATTGTAGAGACAAAATTAATTATACTCCAAAGAAAACCAAACACGTACAATGAATTTATTAAAAAAAAACATATCACAATGAATTTATTGAAAGAAAAAAAAACATGTCACAATGAAGTACGCACCTCCGGAATAAATTTTGGCCCCATTACAAACCGAACTATATTATTTTTTAATGTGTTTATCCTATATCTTTTTTTTTAAAGAGGTTAAAATGGAATATATTACCCAAAACAAAGCGTTCTTTCTAACACAAGGTGTGCCAGAAAAAGAACAAAGTCACAACCAAAGATACAAAGAAATATCCTTGTGCCAAAAATCCTATATCTCTTACTTAGCATTATAGTTGAGAAGTCATCATCTTCACAATCAAATTTCCAATAACCACAACTAACAAATTATTAGTTTTTTTAATTATTATTTTCTTCTTTTGCTTATTAACCTCTATAAATATTCTTGCACATCAAACACAAATTCCACTTTTTCTTTTTTTAAATTATTTAATGTAACCAACCAAGATTGTGAAATGAGGAAGAAAAGAGAGCAAACCATAATTTTATACAGTCTAACCAATGTGATCGGGCCAAGTATTTCTTGTAAGAAATACAAAGGTGAGGAAATCAGTTCTCAAAATGGTGGAAAGGTATTATTACATTTTATTCTCATTTTTTACCACACACAACTCATTGTTTTCATCTTTATTTCTATAGTTCTTGAGAAAAATCTTCACAACGTGGTACCAATTTGAAACTTCTTTTTATTTTAAATCTGCGTTACAATTAAGTTAAATGTCTCTTATTTAATTTACTCAATTTCAATGAAAATTGTCTCTTTAATGTGCTTGGTTGCATGTAGTGTGCAATAATTTGTCTTTCAATTTTTTTTTAGTTCTGTGATTTTTTTTTCTTTTGTTGAAATTATGCAATGATAAGTGAAATCTTTGAAATTTTTTAAGTTGAGGGGTTTTTGATGGCTTCATGATTCATGAGTCTTTTGTATTTTCTCATTGGCTAGAAGCAAGGAACTAGAAGACTTTATTTGAAGCTCTAGAAAAAGTGAAAACAGGTAAGATCTTAGTCAAAGGATTAACAATAGTTGTGAACTTATGAATTATGTAGCATTGAAGATGTGTTTAGTGTCTAACTCGTGCCTGTGCAAGTGTCACGGCTTCATAGAATTGATTTTCTTTTCGAGCCAAAGCACTTTAAGACTTTAACTTATGTTGAGTTAATTTTCTTTCATTGCGAAATAATAATGATGATAACCATTTCTCTCACGTTGCTCTAAGCAATCTTAATTTCTTTTTTGTTTTGGTTTTTGCAAAGCTCATGACATAAGGCTTCATTTCACACTACATAGGGAACTTCTCTTTTAGAACATAAATATTTAGTGGAAGATGCTACAATTGATCAATGCAAGGAGATAACCATGTTGCGTACGAAACAACATATAAATGAGAAGACTCATATACATAGTATAATGTTGAGATGAAAATATGGTGGTCAACTAACTTGTGTGGCTGCCCTAGTCTAATGTGTTAATAATCCTAAAATTATGGTATTGATCTATGTAGTCAATTGCATCTAGTGAGATAAAGTTTTTTTTTTCTTTTTTTTTATAAAGTTTGATTGTTATTGTTCTGTTCTTTTCTTTTTGAATGTAATTTGTATGTCATTTTAGTGTAAAGTTATTTTACATATGTATATGATGATGTGTTGCTGCACTCTTAAATACATGTGTTTGCTAAAAAAAAAATACATGTGTAAATAATTTTACAATGACAATACATTTAAATTAAACTCTTTCTCTTTTCTTTAATTATAAAAAAAAAAAATGTTAACCTAAAGTAAATTATCTATCTTTGGATTGTGTCCAATAGCTATATCTCTCAAGTCTCAAGCTGCATATGCAAGTGAAAAGTTGGTAGTAATAAACCGGACATTAATTTCATGTGAAAATACATTTACACTAATTTCATGGTATCAAATTTCCATCAACATTCCTTTAATTAGTAACTTTTTGTCTAAGCATCAGATATGAAATGCAATGAGTATCATGGTGAAAGAGAAAAATTCCAAATGAAGATGATGAAAGACAAGAAATAGTGTTTTTTCATTCATTAGACGTAAAAATAAATACATAAAGTAAAAGCCATTAAACATTAGGCACCTAATAATACAGATATTGAAAACTTAGATAAGCTGCTAAGCTATTTTCCATGCGCCAAAATTAGAGTTTTGTAGTTATCAACCATTTTTCAGGCTCTATTTGGTAAACTAGGTTATAAGCTAACTAATAATTGAAAAGATAGTTACGATTGATTGTTGTTAGTTTATAGTTGAAAAATAGTTTATTGATATTTAAGTGTTTGATAAAATTAACGGTTAAAATAATTGATAAATCTAAAATGACATGAAAATATATGTTTGTTTATTTTTTTTTTATAAATATTAGTATTATTTAATATATGGGTCTTTTGTCTTGGAAATGTAAGATGTTACTTTTGATAAAGTAATGATTACACAATATTTTCATAAAAACTTACTTGTTTTAAATGTTTAACCATTGCCGGCACCAGTTAATATTCTCCTTAATATATTTATTTTTTAATAATGTTCTATATGAATTAAATACAATTGAAAGACCAAAATTCTTTCATAAATAAAAATAAAGAAAGAAGGAGCAGAATGCATGCTCATATACAATCACAGTTATCCCGGGGAACTTCTTGAAAAAAGAAAAAAAAAAAGAGTTATCATAAAAATGTATGTTGCCAGTTTATTTTTAGCGTGGACCGTTGTTGCATGTTATAAAAGGGGTAAAAGAAATTTCTTTTCAAGTAATTTAATGATTAAAAATTTCACCTTTAAGGTAAATAAATGAAAAATATGAGATTCAAACTCCAACTTTTATATATAATAAAATACCCTGCAAATTGAAGTATTCTCACGAAGAAATGGTAAAAGATAATTAAATTAATAAGGTTAAAAAAGAATGAAAATATAAAAAAGTTATAACTCATATGCAATTATGCATAAGTCAAATACAATGAACCCAAGAAAAGTTTGGGTAATTTATATAATCCCAAACTAAAACCATTAAACCATAAATAACCACTCTCCATATGCTACTTAACATTCATCAAATTAAGTGTGTTTTCGGTTCTATACTTTGAGAGAGGCTAAAATTGATTCTCGCGGTTTATAATTGACTCTTACATGTTGCTTCAGAGTATAATTGATTTTGTTTCAAAAATTGACTCTATTTGAAGATAAGATTTGTAGCTTTTGATTTTAAAATTGACATATACACACAAATTTGTAGTTCAATCCATTTTTACATGAATTATACAAACACAAATAACTTTATCTTCCGGTCACTTTTATCCAAAATCACTTATACAAAATCAATTCAGTCAAAATCAATTATTGTTATGTAGAACCAAACACACGGATAAAACATACAATCTAGCTTATATTTATACAACACATACAAGACGTGACAACAAGCTTGGAAATGACCACTTGGCTCCAAAACCTTGTTTCTTTATACTCTTGTATAAATTCTCTATCTTTTCATTAGTGATGGAACAACTATATATTTTTAAATTATTGTGTTATTTTTAGTAAGGAATTTTCCTTAAGCTTAGGCATGTGAAATTCTATTGTTACAACACAAAAGGATAAAAGAAAATTTATTATCATCTCATTAACCGAAAGGATCCACAACATTATATCAAATTGAGAAATGATACACTTTACGGTAATACTAGCTTTGAATTATTGTTGAGAAGCCATCATTATCAAATGCCACTAAACTTGTCAAGAGTCAATGTACTATGTACCAGTTTTGGATTGTGTGAACTTGTATGTTTTGAATTAAGTTTTGGCCTTTGAAAGGATCATTTCATGGTTATTTCAAGTTACTAGTTTGGATTATGAAAAATTACTGGTATAGAATGGAATATTGTTAGAACATGCAGAATCCTGTGTAATAAGCTTTCTGCCATCATTATTAAATTTTAAGATAGAAATCAGTGTTCTTGTCCTTGTCCTTGTTCAATTTTGAAGACAAACAAACTTTAGTAAATGAGATAGTCACATATGTCAACAAACCACTAAATGATACTGTGGAAAACAATGTCATGAGTTGTGTCACGTGGAGTGCAAATTGAATTTTGATTGGGCAATGGCATGTGGGTTTGCAAGAGTGAAAAAAGCTGGGAGTGTGTGGAAAAGAATCTCATGCATTCTTTCACGTGGACAAAATCAAAAGTTACCTTCATACTTATGTAATGTTTGTTTGATGTTTTTGTTTGAACAAAAATTGATTTTGTTTGAATTATTTTTTAAAAATTAATTTTATTTAAAAATTAGTTGAATGTGTAATAGTTTATGTACGCGTACATTTACGTAAAAGTGAATTGAAAAAAAATATAAACTAAAAATTACATTTAGACTAAAAAATTATTGATTTTAACTTCAAAATAGAATTAATTCTTGAAGTAAAATCAATTTTACTCATCCTCAAAAAATCAATTTTACACATTAAAGATTATTTTGCCTCAAACAACCAAATATAGACTTACAAATATAATGCTAAAGCATCAATTAAACCACTCAGGACAAGACTCTTAAAAAATCACTTTATGAAATGTGAGAAGTAAAATTATGACATTAACAAAATGTTGTTGTTGCGTCCTTGTTGAAATTGGATCCACCACTTTTGCTTATTAACCTATATATATATATATATATATATAAAT
>Ga0228711_1005954_pt1 | contig 18365 bp, 9 predicted proteins | sample MedpolnodulmetaG_2_FD_177996 | JGI IMG/M metagenome (GOLD analysis project Ga0228711, IMG submission 177996) | Root nodule microbial communities from Medicago polymorpha collected in Santa Monica, California, United States - brown nodules | ecosystem: Host-associated > Plants > Roots > Nodule...
GATTTCCCCCCTTTTTTTGTTAATAATATTACGTATTGGGAAGGCGGCACAGGAAGGGAGCGTCTGTTGGGTGCCAACCTAGTTGGGATGTTTCAGATTCTCCCAGATGCCTAACCTTTCTCTTGGCCTTATCAAAAAAATAATAATGGAAAATAATAGGTTGTAATAGTCAAAATATAAAATTTAATGTAGAATTGATTATAGGAAAGCCAAAAGTTAGGAATTGTAGCTTTAAGGAAAATTGCTTTTGGAGGATAGAAGCAATTCTAAAAAGTCAAACCAAACAGACACTAAGTGAATTGTGGGTCCCTCATATCCAAGTAGCTAGTCAGATTTTGTGTCTGATGTCCTTCACAGAATCTGTGGAGATCACTCCCCAGCTTCTGTGAGGCATCGTTCTTCTAAGGACATTGACTTCTGGTTGACCTTCCAGTAAATCTTCCACCATAGTCTTCTAAGCTTCCCAATCCCTTTTTGATGCTCTTCATAAGTTCTTTCTTCATGATAAGTAGATCATGCACACTTGAACATATGTTAGTATACCAATTGTTCTTCCATACTCTGTTATCATCAAAACCCAAGAGAACTTGTATGAACCATTCTTATTTTAACAGAAGTGTTACTTTCTTCTTGAATGATAGGGGAGTAAATTTTGTTTAGGGAAGGAAGAGGATGAAGAAGTAGAATCTAAGTCTTAACCACTGAAAACTGTTCATTCAATCCTGTCAAAAACTGCATGATTTGATCTTTATTTCTACGATTCTTAGGAACATGCGTAGTTTCAAAACGTCAGGTGAAATTTTAACACGCAGTGGACAGATGTCCTATAAGATGTCCGGGACAACAAGAATGTCTTATGCAATGTCTTGGACACTTAGTTATGACAATGTAACACAATAAACAATAATAAAGTAAACTGCATGGCAAGAATAACACATGATATTTGGTAACCAAGTTGGCGCAACGTCGCTTACATCTGGAGGCATCCATGCCGAGAAAGGAAATCCACCATAATAATTTTGGTTTGTAGACACATATGATCAAACCTTGATCAATGTCTTGACGCCTAACCACTATTCGTGAATTTCTATCTAACATTCCCCCTAGATTTGAGATCCCATCTCACTTTCTCTCAATCACACAACCCGTGGTTTAAATAATGAAAATAGGAGAGACACTCCAACAAACAAAACCTACTCTTGCGTAAAGCATTAGAGCGGTTAACAAATACAACTCAAATAAACATTCCATCTCAATGCATCAAGGCAATACAAAGAGAGGCTCACAAATAGAAAGGACAGACACGAAACCATAATTGACTCTTTTCTCAAATGACGACTTCATTAGTGTTCACACGGTTTTGAATCTTCCTTTATATAGCCAGAGAATGCATGGGCTTCTTCTTTAAACAGGCTAAACATTACACTTGATCCAATAGAGTCTTTAACTACAATCTTATAAAAGCAAATATAATGTTTCATAAAATGTTTAGGACATTAAAAACTAAAACACGGCAATGCACAAACCTACATAAGCAGCTTCTAGAAACACACGCCTCTTGGAGCACAAGTTACGTTAATCATATCTTCAATCAAATCTTTAGAGATCTCACGTAGAAACCAAATCTTCCAAGAACGCGAGATAAAGCACTTCACCTTATGCTAAGATGTTGTACTTACATGTCTAGGACATATGGTCCAACATCTTTCTAGAACTTCTTGTTTAACAAAATGCAGCCAACACAATATAAAAACCCAACAATCTCCCCCTTTGGAAAATTTTGGCTAACACACTTTTTAATAATAAACCAATGTAAGCATGAGGGATATATAGATACCTTCTTCCAATTCAACATGGAACACGTCTTGAAAGAAAGAAAAAAAAGACTTCGTCAACGCTACTCCAAAAGAAATCTTCTAATGAAAATAACGCACAAGTGGAAAACTTCACCAAAAACATCAGAGGCTTACTACAAAGGAAATTGGAAATATCTAGCCTCAAAGAAAACTTCAAACATATAGGGAGAAATAAACTCCACAAAAATAACATACTCAGTGAGAAATAAACTAGCACACAAATAACATACCCAGGGAGAAATAAGCTCCCACAAAAATACTGCATAAGAGAGAAATAAACTCCCACACAATAAGATGTTCATAACATCATGCACGACATTAGCATAGCATCAAACAGACACATCTATTCATACCCAAAACAAAATAAATGTTAGGTCTTCAAGACACACATTACTCGCACATATCATCAGGCACTCCCCCTAAATGGAAGATATTCAGAGAAGTCATATAAGCATATACTACTTCGCCTAAATTACTTCATGCATAAAAAACAAAAATACTACTACTCCCTCTTTTTAGCAGAACATGGCAAACATCCAGATGTATTAACTAAAGTAGCAAAACATCATAGCATATAAGTATCAGGAGTAATAGCTATTACAAACCATGGTACATAAATGCAAAAATTATCCAAGGCAAAGGCCCATAAAACAAAAACATATGAAATCAACAAGAAGAAAAACAAGGAAAATCTAAAGTCAGCACTTGCATATGTTTCCTCATCCTCATTTTAATCATCAACAACATTTGTATCATCATTCTCATTACCCTCATCCCCAACAATGTCCTCATCACCCTCTCCTCAGTCACGGCCTTAATCACATTATCTAAATTGATATTCCTCATGGTGCAAGTCTTGATGGTCTCATCCAAAGCTTTGCACGTATCCCTGAGCTCAACAACAATAGCCTCCCTTAAAGTTGAACTTCTAGCTTCCTTTCCAGAGGGCATCAGTAGTCTTTACACGGTTTTGAGTCTTCCTCTATATAGTCAGAGAATGCATGGGTTTTTTCCTCAAACGGGCTAACAAATACAGTTGATTCAATAGAGTCTTTTGCTACATTCTTTTAGAAGCAAATATAATGTTTCCGAAAATGTATATGACATTAAAAACTAAAACACGACAATGCACAAACTGACATAAGCAACTTCTAGAAACACACGCCTCTTGGATAACAAGTTACAAATCATATCTTCTATTAAATTTTCAGAGATTTCATGTATAAACAAAATCTTTCAATAACGCGAAATAAAGCACTTCACCATATGATAAGATGTCGTGCTTACATGTCTAGGTCATGTGGTCCAACATCTTGCTAGAACTTCTTGTTTTAACAAAATGCAAGCAACACAATATAGAAACCCAACAACATGGATTAAAACAAATACAATTGGGAATAGGACGATGTGATGAGAATTCTTCCCAAAGTGTTATCAACTCAGTGAAGTAATCAAGCACAAATTTTGTACCTTGTTTCAACTTACTGATAGAAGAACGTAAAGTAGCAATTCAAATACGATCAATCTTGCTGAAACGTTCATGAAGATCTTGCCAAACATAAAATGTAGAATCGTATAAGACAATAGTCTGATCTATAAAATCATATACATAATTGATGATCCAAGACTGAACTAAATGATTACAACGCTCCCAAGTATTGTGATTCAGATGTTGTAGATCAGGAACATGAATAGTAACATTGATGGACCCTTATTTGTTCTTTGTTCCCAAGGCATGTTGCATAGATCGATTCCAAGGGAGGTAATTAGAACCACTGAACTTAGGAGAAACGATTAAATAATTGGGACCTTCATTTGGATGAACGAAGAATGCAAAATAAGTATCTTGTTGAAGATGTCCAAGAACTGCTCTTGGAGGCATGATGAAAATGAAGAAGAAATGGAAGCAAAGCAATGATCGATGAACAAGAAATGAAGAAATTCACACAAATGCAATGTGAAAATCATAAGAAGAAGATGAAAAAGAAAACTCAAGGATCAATTGAAGGTGAAGTCAATTGAATCGAAAAACAGAGGTTCACGAACAAAGCAATAATGGAATGCAGAATTTGCAATCAAAAGCAAGAAATCAGGGAGAAAATGATCCAAGAAGATGAACAACGAAGAAGGTGCAACGGAAAACGGTTAGAGGATCGTGACAACATTTCTTACTTTGGGTAAAGGCGTGTGATGCCATATTGGGAAACATGAAAAAGAATAGAAATTGAATTCTCATTGTTGAATCAAGTGTTACGAATAGTGTGTGTGTATATATATATATATATATATACACACAAATGCAAGTGCACCATAAGCTAACAAATGCTATAGAGTAGCTAAGTAAACTATGGTTCGGTAGCTTGGGCTGCAAGTAAAGGTGGATCCTTAGTGTATTTCTCTTCTTTCTTTTTATCATGTAATAATATAAATTCATCATGCCATAATAATTGTCTAACTAACATTTACAGGTAGTAAAAAAAAAGTTCAAGACAACATGACATTCTTGAACTCCTTATTTTTTACAAAATTTACACGAGCATACAGAAACAACTCTCAAAGAATAACAATAGCTGCAAAAATTAAATACACTTGTAAGGTATCCTACTGAATTTATTTTAATTGGACACACGTATTCTTAAACAATTTGAAAAATAACTTTACACTACCCTTTTTTGTTTAGGGTATGTATAATTACTAACTTGTTGGGTTCTATGGTGGGACATCTTGATAGGTGGTCAACGGTAGAGTAATACTTCAAACTATAATAATGATCGAGGATGCAACCGAGGAGTATAAAACTTGTTTTCTTTTTCATTCATAAGAATGAGACAATGACCTGATTGATGTGATTTGACTAAAGCAAGTAAAATGAATGTGAGTTGAGTTTTGAGCGACGCATCTTTGTTTTATGTTGCTTTTGTGGAACCGAAGCCGATCAAGTCAATGTTGTAAAGATAAGAATGACCATGAGCTTCTACTTCCGGTAGGCATGCCTGACATTTTTGTAATTTTAAACGATTTTTAAATATAAATCCAAATTAATCATCTATCAAAATGATCCACCATAGACCACCCTACCAATTATTCCACGTTAATGACCACTCTTGTAAACTTCTTCATACATACATTCCATCATTGTTCAGATAGTGGACCAATTCATTTTCATCCACTTGATTTGATAATTGAAACTGTGAACAGTAAACATCATTGTCTAGATTTTGAATTAGACTATCATGAAACTCTTCACCAAACTGCCCTTCTGGCATTTGAATAACATTTTCTTGAAAAATCAAATTTTGATCATAGCCATTTTTCAAGACCAAAGAATCATCTGAATTAAGAGAGTTGCCATCGTTTACTTGATCTAGTGAGAGCCACTCAGAAAATAAAAGTTTTGGTAATGAGCTCTGACAAATTTCATTGGCAGTGTTATAATTCTTTGAAATAGATTGATCTGAGTGTGTTGTAGCTGTTGATTTGTTAATGTTTTCTAACCACACATATTTAGGATCCTGAATTGCATATTTTTGAGTTGATAGTAAGGAGTCCATGGTATCTGAGCTTGAACAAGCATATTGAATTTGATCATGAGATTCGATATCCTTACTTTTGACTTCTTTCTTTTTCAGATATGAATGCCAATGATTTTTAATCTCATTGTCGGTCCTTCCTGGCAGCTGTTGTGCAATCTGAGACCACCTGACCAATACAAATCTAGTTTGATTATCTGTATTATTCACGTAATATGCATTGATCATATTTTTCTACTATTATATCATATAAAGACAAATGATATTTCTTTATATACTTATATACAAACTATCATCGTTTATTTTATTTTGTTGTTAATATAATACTAGTCGTTATTCTTTTTTTTCGAGGGAACTACTAGTCGTTAATCTATTAGACTTTGTTTTTGAAGAGTTGAAAGAAATTAAATAAAGATGTCAAACATGTAGCATGTTAAAAGTGTCACCCCAAAAATAGCACCTTTTCAACTCTCAACAAATTGATTGTAAAAGTAGTGTTGACTTTCTATTCCAAATTTGGGAACTGACCTGTGATTTTATGTTATCAAGTTTATACACAAACAAAAAAATAAAGAACATTTTTGCATATGGTGTATATGTGTGTATAGGATACAGATTTACCATCACATTTTGTGTGCTTCCATTGAAAACAAAGATGAATTCATATTACATCATATAAATTAATCATTGTAAGCTAACTTTTAAAGAGTCTTAAAAAATTAATTTCGTAGCAAAATTATGATAATGGAGAAAGAATAGAGAAGTATATTGAAGTGTATAATATTTAATTGACTGTAAATTAATCATTGTATGTGATGGAAAAGTTTAAAAAAAAATATTGAGCTGTATTTGATTTGATTTAAGAAATTAAGGAATATTAGACCATATGTCTTTTCTTTGTATATTATGTTAAAAAAATGGGAATGCTAAGTCATGGTTTGACTACTATCAATTTTTTCCATTTATAAATTTTTAAATAGGAGCAAATTGCTTCTCTAATATTAATCTAAGTAGGAGTTAGCTGGCATACATTCAATTACATTATTTAATGTAAAATGATCGAAACAATTAAACGAGACAAAAGTATTTTCTTTAACTTGCATCATTTGCACTACTTACACCAACAACCCCTTGGGTTAAATATTAAATTGTTGTCACAATTATAATTATTATAATCATTAATAATAATAACAATAATAATTATTTCATTAATAAAATTACAAAATTACTACTTTTATTTCAAATAATTTCTAGAATAAATTTATAGCATTAAAATTTTAAAAAAGTAAAGTGAGGTTGTTCATCCTTACTTGTTTCCTAACATGTGGTGAAGGGTCATGATTTTATCTTCTTCATGTTTGCTGAGCATACCTCTCTTTAGTCCTGGCCTCAGGTAGTTAATCCACCTTAGTCTGCAACTCTTTCCATTCCTTTGCAAGCCTGGATATTCAATGTACTACGTAAGCAACTCAACATCGGTTAAAAGTTCTAATATTGGATGAGACATTGAGACTAGTCTGAAAATGTGTTTATGAGTGGTTCTTCAAACACATATTTCTAGGTCTGATCTTATCAAATATGGAATAGCACCAAATAGAATAAATACAAACCCACCTTCTAATGCTACCACATGGATAACAAATGATTGTAGGTTAATCACAATCAATTTTTTTTTAAGAACAATCAAATTTTGTGAGCATGCTTGTAATTGTCATCAAAATGTAGTTTTTATTTTATTTTTTTTAAAAACGTATAATGTTAATATTTTTAGTTTTTATGCCAAGGATGGAGAGAGAACTCTTAACCTCCTTTTTATTCCTCGATTTTTACAAAACAACCTTAAAAAACGTGTGAAAAGAGGGAAAATACCGGTGACATTGAGTTTTTGTGACATAGGTAACACTAGTGTAAGAAGTAGTCTATTTTACAACAATCTCAAATTTACCGGTGCCAAGTTAAGTGAAGTATGCCTACATTTATGTTTGAAGACTTAATTTGAGGTCAAATAAATTCTAGGTGCATTTTATCACGTAAAATGAAGAGAAACTTCACTTGAAGAAAACAAATGAAGTTCTTAATTCAATGAAGATATGAGGAACATGCTACCAACATAATTGATAAGGAGTTATAAAATTAAGAAAAAATAAAAAGAAACTCACCTGCTTTAATGGGGACAGAGCTCCAACAACTATGACCATGCTTAATGATATAATTACTAAGCTTGTTATCTTCTTCAGGTGACCATAATCCCTTTCTGTATTTTGATTTTGGTACTTTTTCTTCTAACTGGAATCCCATTTTGGTTTTTTCTTCTTCTTTTTCTTAGGATATTTCAGTTTAATTAGGTTTAGTTGAAAGCTTGAGTTCCCAAAAAACGGGTATGAACTACAGAGAGATCAAACATAGATAGAGAAAGGAGGTAGAATATTTTGCTTATAAACAGTGCACAAGCACATTGGTGGTATATATAATGGAATAAATACTTTTTTTTTTGACAAAAATGGAATAAATACTTATGTTATGATTGTGCAATGTATTTGCATAACTTATTCCAGAAATGAGTTGAAACAAAAATAAATATACAACTTTAAATAAAAAAACTGAGAATGAAAAAGGTATTATTATTAATTGAAAGGACAATAAATAAAAATAATCATTTTACACGCATGGAGTTTAAACAATGTATATTATTGTTACAAAGACAAACTCTTATTAGTTATTAGTAAGCTGACATCTCATGTACAAATAAATGTCTACTCCCTTTGTCTTATGCTGTGTGATTTATTTGTATAAAAAATTTCTCTTCAAATGAACCACTCTTTTGGTTTTCAACGCAATATTAATTAATTATTTTAACTCTAATATCTAATTAATACTACTTGGATCATTTTAAAAATAGTATGATTTATATTTTTATTTTTAAGGTAATGGTAAATATGAAAATACCTTTTTTTTAGCAAAAATACGACTATAGTTTTTTTTATAGTAAAAATGGAGAATTAAATTAAAAAAGAAAGAGATACAGACACGAGAGGAACATTAGACTTGACATCAAGTACAACCTAAACGGGGATACAACAATATAAATCAGACATAGTGATCAACCCTAATCTATCCTACAAAATTTTACTAATCACAGGAGCAACTCAGCGAACCTGCGTACAAGCGCGAAATTAGGTTACAAAAAATATGAAAAGTGAACATGTGCAAAGAACATTTAAGGTTTAAGTTCGGCGAATGGATCGACCATCAACAGAGTATCAAAATTCAAGCTCTAACAAGACGACTTGAAAACCTACAGATTTCAGCAGATTTGAAAATATCAGAGAGTGTCGATGAAGTCAAGCCACCAAACACTGTTGGTTTCAAACAGACACGTAAGAGCTCGGATCGAGAGATGTGTCCAATACGATAGTAACCAGACTCTTATCGGGTTTTTGAAACCAAACCACGTCAAAAATAGGCCACAAGTCTATAACCACATCATAAAAAGGCCACAAGTCTATAACACATGTCAAATTTTCCTATACCCACGACAACCAAACAACTGTTAACAAGGATCCAACGACACACCACGAAACACTACCAGCGGTCCAACCAAACGAATAAAAACAGTAAAGCACGAACCACCTTAACGTTGACAGAAGCACACTCCTTCACCACTAGTGCGGGTGGAAAAAGTTTGAAAAAATGAAAAAATCTTATTCCAATAACCAAATCTACCTCAAATCAAACAGAACCACAAACCACCCTGCGAAACGAATTTGAGACAGAGAAAACCACCATGTCCCTGTAAACGACGGCGGGCCAAAAGGAAAGGCGACGAAAGAGGGTTAAACGTCCGGATCTACTGCCACCAAAGGAAAGAGAGAAACCTCATGTAAGAAAGGAGTGGTGGTGCGGAGTAAAGAGACCCTCGTCATGTAACACCCTAACTCCCAACGTTGATTTAATAAATAATACAAATAAATGTAAATAAAAAGGATGTTACACATACTCATCAATCATTCATTCGAATAATAAATAATACGTTTATTTCACAATGCGGAAAATACTTCTAAAATATTTCATTAAATGAAGGAGTCTGATTCTCAATCGTCATTGTGGAAAATATCATAATGATTTCAAATACTTAAGATTCTTAAAATTAAACATTCAACGTTTGACCCCAACCCTAGTGTTACAGATCAGAGCGTATGATTATTCGACTACATAAATAATTAGATAATAACTACAGAAGTATATCCCCGTCGCCACCTTCTAAACGTCCCGCAAACTAGAGCTCCTCGTCTTGAGTGTTTGTACCCCAAGAGTACAGAAACCATATTACACAACAACAAGAAAGGGGTGAGAATATTCATTGTAACATATATTGGGATACATGAATAATATATAAATAGGCATAACATCATTTAATCATCATTTACAACATACTCACAACTCTTCATCTGGTTATACAACATCATTAATACATCATCATTATCATAATTTTTCAGTTTTAACACATAAAAAGAAATGCATATATCATGCACAATACATCACATTGACACATATCACATATACCACATATATCACATATACTTCATATACACCTAACATGAGACATATGCAAATGCATTTCGTTCGTAGACCTATATGCATCCTGGTACTAGTTTCTAATCAACATTTGTATGTCAGAGTTGTGTTACTGAACATACATACAACATTCGTCATTCAACAAGGCCCTAAATATGATATGATGCATGAGGTGAGACTCTCTAAATACTACGTATAGCACATCATCAATAACTCATAACTACAACTGCATTTCATATGTCAGACTCATCATTTACGTCATCATTAATCAACATTATTCAACATTATGATTTCTTCATTGCTCAACATTGTTATTACTCAGCATTGTCATTAAAACTCACACTCAACACTGGCCCCCCTACATTATTCATTAATTAACACACAACTTTCTATTCCCATTCTATTTCGTCCTATCAATTCTGTCAGCATCATATGCACTCTTAAATCGACCACACTCATTTCATTTTAACCTAAGTTCGTTACTTCACCATTATCATTCATTCTAACATCATCCCTTACTTTAAGGTACGCCTTTATATTTCCAATTACGTTCGTCTTATTCTTTCACTTAGCATCTTCATTACCTTAAACCACTTCATCATTCTACATGTTAATTTTGGCTCTACACCTTACCCTTTCCCCCCTATTATTTTAGGATAGTTAAGTTTAAAATTCTATCTTCGTATATAGTTTCATCATTATTATCTTCTATTCTCTTACGTCACTATCACCAGTTATGTTTTAGACTTGCCTTTACTTTGAGGTAATCACTTCTTTTATTCCTAAACACACATTCTCATTTAGATATATAGTTTAGGGATCCTTACATTTACATTACACACTAATGACTATCTAAAAATCACAATTGCTTTTATAGATGTTGAAGAGTCCACTAGAAGGATTGTGCAGAAATTTCATGAAAAACGCAGCATGACCCACGTGCGACATTTTAATCATAACTCAACTTAGGAATGTCTGAATAAGGTCAAATAAAATCTAAAAGAAATATAACACTCATATAAACAACTTTCATGAAGGAACCTAAATCCAATTCGATACAAAGAGGGGTGCAAAGGTTAGTTTTCCTAAACCTAGGCAGAGTGCACGACCGTGCTGATCTCTTTATAGTATTTTAATTATAAATAAAGTTTTTGACGTCCTATTGGAGTCACTTCAGAGAAACATGAAATCTAACATTCATCTCTACAACTTACATGTTTACATGGAAACCTAGTTCAGAACAGAAAAGAGTCGAAAAGTTGGTTTTCCTAAGCCTCAGAAAAGAGCACGACCATGCTGACCCTGTATAGTATTTTGATCATATCTAGAGTTATAGACGTTGGAATGAGGTCACACCAACTCTCAATTAAAGTTAACATTAATAGATACAACTTTCATAAAGACACCAAAACCTAATTCAGAATAGAAAAGACCTAGTTTATATTTTTGTTTTTCAGTTACAGAAATCAAAAAGAGCATGATCATGTTGACCTCTGTGTAGTATTTTGATCATATCTAGAGTTATTAACATTGTAATGAGGTCAAACCAACGTACAAGTAAAGATAAAATTCATATCTACAACGTTCATGAAGACACCAAAACCTAATTCGGAAAAGAAAAGATCCAGTTTATATTTTTGTTTTTCGGTTACAAAAATCAAAAAGAGCACGATCATGTTGACCCTTGTGTAGTATTTTGATCATATCTAGAGTTCTAGACGTTGGAACGAGGTCAAACCAACGCCCAATTAATGCTAACATGCATATCTAAAACTTTCATAAAGACACCAAATCCTAATTCTAAACAGAAAAGTTCCAGTTTGTATTTTTGTTTCGGTTACCGAAATCTGCGATTTAGCTTTGATGGACTTTTCCTAACTCCGTTTTCAACCCTAAATTCGCCAAACCCGATTCTAATCTTCACTCCATGATTACCCTATCATTAAAACACTAATTCTTCGTTAACCTACCGGATTATCCACTTTTTTAAAGACTAAAACTCAATTCAAAAACTTAAACTAGTTTTCCTCAATTCTCATTTTTCATTTCGTTCATCGTTATTCTCTCGTTAAAATTCTCATCATAATAGCAACAACTTATTAAAATTTAAGACAACTCTCCTATCATAGATTAAGATATCCTAAAGTGAAAATATTCTCCCCTTTACCTCGATGTTTTACAAATTGAAGAATTCGTACGGTTGAATCTCTCCTTTACCGTCTCTTTATGCCTTCTCTCCTCTTAACCCTAGTTTTCTTCTTTTGCCTACGCTTCTTTTTTCTCTTTTTGTAATCCTAATTCTCTAATCTCCTCCTCTATTTATAACCACCAAGAGTTTGTTTCTCACTTAATCTTTCCAACAGGGTTACTATCCGCACCCCTATTTTGGTTACTATTCTTGCTGTAACTTCACTGCCTTCTACTCACACCTCCTTCTGCTTAAATCTTTAAAACACTACTCATCTCACTAACTACCTCTTTTCTATCCAATTTTACTAATCCACCTCCGTTCGAAATCTACTTTCTTATTCTATCTAAAAACTATATTTTCTTCCTAAACATTATTTTCTCCCGCTCTTTAACGGGCTAACCAACCCGTCCATTTTCTCCTTACCTATTCTCCCAATGAATTCAAATAATTAAATTAATACTATCTAACGATCAATACTAATAATAACAATAATACTAATATTATCTAAAAATAATACTAATAAACTAATATTAAAAATCGGGGTGTTACACGTCACACCACTAACGATTTAAGCTACATGGTGGCGGCAGAGTTGGTTTTTGATAAGAGTAATTTAACAAAAGTATATCTCTTAAACTTGTACATTTCTGTGTGTGAAATGGTCAATCCATTATGCGATAAAGTAAATATATAACAAGCATATGATTTACCTTCTCAGAAGTGATAATTTAAAAAAAAAACAACAAACAAAAAAACTTTCATGTCCTATTGGTTGACATCGTGGTCTACATTGCTGGATGGCTACCAACTTCGAAATTGTTGGAATTATTTGCAGCAAAGGTTTATGATCACTGTTTGTCTTTCTTTTTGTTTCAGCACAAATAATTCATAGAAATAGCTATTATCCAAGTTTCGAAAACCCCCAAAGCAACATTGTTTATTATAGGTATTTTTGTTGTTACATAAAATGGCCCATTTTAATAATTTTTTAAAAAGACTTGTGAGTCGTGGCAGTTTAATAAAGGCCACACTAATCTATTTTAAGTGATAATAAGATAACTATATTATATACCTTCACCTTGTAGTTTTATATCCAGGTTTTATTCTTACCTAATATCAAAATCCTATCATATGCTATAAGTCTTTGTTAAACATATATGAGAAGAATCTTCAAACTCACCTGCAACTTAATTAAATTCATCCGTGTCAACTTTAATGAATTTTTTATATTTTATATAAAAAAATAAAACTTAAATAAACTCATCTAAATGGTGCCAATGTCTAAGCCATGGAGTAGACATTTTGCCTGCACATTACTCAAAGTCAAAATTTGCCGACACATTCTCTAGCTCCAATAGCAATTAATAAAAGTACATGCTCTACATTATAAATTTTATCATCTCATATTTATTTTATGTCAAACTTTTTTTTTATATAAAAAACTGTGTATCCTATGAATATTTCAATACATAAACATACCGACAATTGTCTAAAAATATTTATTTAATGCAATTCACGCTCAAAAAAAATATTCATATTTTATATGTTGTAATGCATTTTTACTTTTTTTGGTCTAGTAGCCTAATGGCTGAAGTGTTCTAATGCATTTTAAGTCCTTGAAATGCATCTGTAGAAAAAATCCCGAAATGCACGATTCAAAATTCATATTATTAAAAAAAATCACTACTTGTCCATTAGAAGAATTGGATAAGATCTAAAACAGTTAGAATCAGCTTTGGCAAGACATTACAAATGAAAAAAAAAGAACAAATTAGGTTGATACATTGAATTGAATATGATTAGCAGAATAACTATAAACATCTAGCTATAGGAAATGAGACAAAAGAAAGAGACAAAAGTATGGGTATAAAGATGTCATCAGATTCCTCTATTCTTCCGTAAGACACCAAAGTTATATTACGAGGTTAATAAAGTTAAGAAAACCATGTTTCATCTCTAGTCATTGAATGATGTATGCAAATGATGTAAATGCCAACTCCAATAACCACTTAATATCCAATAATTGAATAGGAATTCCTGTAATTCTAAAATTGATATAGGAGTAACCTTCTTAAACGTTGGGACATGAGGTGAGTCTGAAAGATCATCCATCATTAGATTCAGAGGAAACACACAAGTGAGTTGGATAACACATCTTAATTTAAAATTTTAAGGCATTGGGTTTATTGATTATCTCACTTATATATTCTTCAACCTCCACTTTTTCAAACAGTGTGGGTCATTTAAGTCATCTTACATTTGCGACAATAATCTCCCCTCAAGTGTATTCATCCAACAAAGAGTCAGTGAAACCCTTCGTCGAACAAGACTCTTATACCACTATTGGGGCATGGGGGAGTGATAAAGGAGTAAACCTGGTAATTTCCATAGCACAGTGGTAAGTAAGTATCTCGGGTTTATGAAACAAATAAAATAAGGATCCACATAGATCGCTCTTAGTTAATTAAAGTTTGTATTGACATATTTTCTGATCTTGTTGTTCATAAAAGTATTTGAGTGGTTTGAATTAAAGTAAAATGAATCAATATAGATAGAGTTGTGCTGGGATTGAATTTCAATAATCATTCCTCATATGTTCCCCAATAATCGATTAAATACTTTTTATACTTCAGATATAACTCAACCCTTTCCCCAGCATAGGTCTCCGACTAAGGTTAACGACGTGATATTTATAAAACATAAAACACATACTGAAATTCTGGCACGCAGTAAAGAGAAGTCGAGCACGATGTGAAGACACCAGGAATGAAAAGCAGAGATTGAGAAGAAAAGAGAAGGAGAGAATGTGAGATGGAATGAGAATTTGTCAATGATGGGTGGGTATTTATATGGGTAATTTGTGAAGGATGGTGCATAGAGTGTAACAATCCATTCTTTAGGGTCAAAAAACGTGTCCAAACTTGTCTTAGAATTCAAGGGACCTAAATAAAAACGTATCCAAAAAGTTAGTCTTGCTGACTAAGCCACTGTCGACACTCTAAATTGGTTCAAAATGTATATTCTAAAACCATCCTATAAATGCTTGGTTTATATAATCTGAAATGGTTCAAGACGAAGTTAAAACTTATAATTTGTAGGGTGAGGGACAATTTAAATTATATAATCCGAACCATCCAAGTATAAGATTATTTTTGTGGTCCACATTATACTGACATTTTTTTGTGGTCTATGACGCATAAAAACTTCTATAAATTGGTGTGCGTGTTTTCATTTTCTCTAAACCACACCAAATAACCATGGACACTTCAATCATTGATATGAACACCGAACTAAAAGTAGTTTACTACAATGGGGGAAACCCAATCTGTTTAGATTTGAAATGATGTCATGATCTCTGGGTTGAAGGATAGATCAGCTAGACTAAGTCAATCGCTGACTTAACCATAGAGACATAAGGAGGGCAGACGATGATGAGTATCAACGTCCATCGACCAACTCAGCTGGAAGCGTCCATTTCACCTAGATGAAGCTCATGAACGAAGATGACGTGAGAACAATGTTCGCAATATTTGGTCATTACTAAAGGATCAATCAAGTTGGACACTTTTTTGGTCCGACCTTTCAAGGATATTCAAAAAATATTGATTAGGCTAAGAACATACGAAGAAAATAAGGCTCTCATTATGGAACCCGATGAAGAAGTTAGTTTTGTTGATCCGTGATATGTTATTTTTGTTTTATTGTGTGTACTTTTACTTTGTTGAATTATGGTGTTTGATGTATTTGAGATTGTTATATTTAATGTTTGTTGCTGAAATTGAATTTTCTGTGTTACAACCCGTACTTTATAGGGTGAAGGATAATTCATGTTTTAGAATTCGAACCCATTAATTAAGTACAAGATTTTTCTATGGTTCACATGACATCGACAATTTTTGTAGTCCACGACGCATAGGAATTTCTAGGAATAGATATGATTGGTTCATTTGTTTTAAAATCCATAAAAGGAGCAATGAAAAATTATCTGGAAGATTTTAACATGAAGTTATTAACTTGATTTTGCTGCACTAATATGTCAGTTAGCAAGGAGAACTTGATCAAGTTCAAAAACTCCTCTTGAAACACCTTATCTTTTATCATCACTTATTTTGTTATGTTGTTTTACGCTGTTGACAAAGCAACAATTTGGTCATTGCTCACATGATTCAAGTTCTTAATTTAACTCTTATAAAAAAAAGTTAATTTAACTATTGTTTTAAATTATAATATATCTTTAATGTTTCTAATTTATTATATTTACAATTAAAATACTTATTTTTTAGTATTCTTGTTTCTCTCTTAATATATTTTTTAAAATTAGAATAAATTTTTAATATTTATTTAAATATGGTATCAATTTGGGTAGGTATGAAATGCACATGTGGCGGTTAATTTTGATGATTTTGACAATTGATAGGTTTTATGATTTTTTTATTTTTATTTTTTGAGATTGAGTGATCTATTTTAATTTGATCTAACTCGGTTTAATACAAATACACATTTTTAAAAGAGATCGGATTATACATTCGAGTTATTCGGTTTAGTCATATGATTCAATCAATGATCCAATAGTTGAATTTTCCAACGATCGAATGATCCAGTGACCTTATTGAATCGACGATCGGTAAGGTATTCTTAAGAATCATATGAAGTAACTGAAACATTTTTAAAAAAAAAGTAACACCGATTTTTTTTTTTTATAGATGGCTCTACATGTAAATCATGGTTTCATCACTTGTTTTTAGAGATCTTCTGATATTTTTTTTCCCATTGCAATGTGTATTTATAAGTTGAAAAATGCAAAACCATAATTGTTTTCATGAAAAAAGAAGTTTTATATTGCATGTGTGTGTACAGTCGTTACAATTTCTTGGACAGAGCGGGGCAAGGAAGGGAAAACTTCTCCAAAACTGGCACATATGTGTCATAAATAATTCCACGATAGAACCACATATCATTATTAAGATTAGGATCTCAACGACCAGCTAACAGAATCAAACTCTAAATGAATGCATATTTTCTGAATATCCATGCGTTTCATGTTTATTCAATTGTTTAAGAAATATATTACTCCTTTCGAATTATGTTAGTCAAAGCCATTTTAAAGTTATTAAAATACTACATCTGTCTTCAATTATAAGACATTTTGAGTTGTTTCTTAATCTTTTTATAAAATCCCTTTCAGTGTACATTAACTTTTTTTTTACTAATATATCTTTATTTATTTTACATATTTTTCTGAAAGAAGGAAGTAGTAAAAAGAGATTCCTAATGATTAAGGCTGTCCTCGATGAAAAAATCTTTTTTTTCTTAAGGGATCGTTGAAAAAAACTTATTGTTATGAAATCCCCTTCCATTATTGGTATGAAATCGCCTTCCATTATTAATGTATTGAGAGTTTTTTCTTTAACAATAAAAAATGGGATATATATTAATACAGCAAAAGAATCACAATAGCACATGACGTGCCACAGAGACTCCTAAAGATACACCGTGTCAGTCAAATCTTACAAAATAAAAACCATTAGCCAATGCCTAAACATTGAAAAGGGCTTGACCACCACCTATCGGTACCAAACGAAAAAATGATTTTCTTGGCTTTCAACCAACTTAGAGACAAGTATTTTACTTTGTCCAACAACCTGGGAATATAAGTAATTATATTATTAAACAACCTATTGTTACATTCAGTCCATAAGACCCATGCACAGAGAAGCCAAATTCACTGAAGGAAAGACTTTCTAGCCTTACTACCACGTGTTGGGTGAACAAACTGAACAAAATGATCAAACAAGACACTGGACTCCACCCCCATTAAACTAATCCAATCACTAAGATAACAACAAGTGTTGCGCCAATTCTGTAGTATACCGCAACCTGAAAAACACAGAGACTTCTGAAGAGATGACACCTCTGTTAACCAGATTCAATTTAGTGGATTTATCACGAAGCAGCCTCCAAGCAAAAATTGAGACCTTCAGAGGAACTTGCCTATGCCAAATCATCTCCGCTGCTGAGTCCGCAAGAGGTAAGTCTTTCGTTGTCACCACGTGATACATGCCCCGAACTGAGCAACCCTCTAACGGGTCAGGGAGCCACAACCAGTGATCTGAAACATCAACATGCAAAGAAACACCATACAGTAAAGTCCTACACCCCTCTAACATCTCCTTCTCCCACGCCCATAAACTCCGTCTCCACTGCCAAACCTCC
>Ga0228711_1005957_pt1 | contig 18360 bp, 11 predicted proteins | sample MedpolnodulmetaG_2_FD_177996 | JGI IMG/M metagenome (GOLD analysis project Ga0228711, IMG submission 177996) | Root nodule microbial communities from Medicago polymorpha collected in Santa Monica, California, United States - brown nodules | ecosystem: Host-associated > Plants > Roots > Nodule...
AACAAAAGAAAAAAAAGAAAAAAAATTATTAAAAAAAAAAAAAAAAAAAAAAAAAACCACTCACATTTGTTATTTCAAATTCCAGAATGTATGAATCTAACATTGAAATCTCTTTGCTAGCAGGCATCACATTCAAATCAAAAGCCAAAGGTCCTAAGAAGTAAATATCCATACTAATATTAGACATCCAACTGATAAAGAGTTGAACATTGCATGCAATAGACTGAATAAAAACAACTTATTAGTCACACATTACCTTTCATAAAGATCAAAGTTTCAGCAGCCTGTATAGCCTCATCTGGAAAGTCCTTGCTCTTGATATGTGCCATCTTAAGAGTTTCAGCAGCCTGTTTGTCAAACTTGGATGAACTTTCTTCAATAAGTTTAGACAGCTTTGGTGTACAAAAGAAGCTTCTGCATGGAGGATTTAGAGAACAAAGTGAAGACTATAAGCAAGGTGAACAACTAAACATGTCAATAAAGTTGAAAAATGTTACACATATCCATCCATATCACGCCTTCTCATCTGACATGGGGATATCATTAATCATGAAGATACCTAATCTACCTAATAGAAAGAAAACGCTAAGCTTTGGAATACTCATCCTAGTTTCCACTAAACAGACATGCATTAAATAGTTGTCTAGAATTAATTATATGTCTGTAACGTTAGACATAATATCCCAAACAAAGATATATAACCACTAAAATACAATAACCAATAACTAATTAAACCACATAAACAAAGATATATAACCACTAAAATACAATAACCACTAAAATACAATAACCAATAACTAATTAAACCACATCATGAAACACTATAAAAAAAATCTGAGATACACATCCACAAAATAAATTATAATAGACTTTGTAAGGAATCTAGATCACAAATAAATTATAGATGCAACAAAGACATATCATTCAAAAAAAATAAAGAATAAGAACTATAGCCACACATTGATATAACAACAACAAACACACACAATCTTCATTCATAAGGACAATAAGGATTACATAAAACATCATCAATACACCAAGATTACTTAAACACCAAGTTACTAATAATAAGACGTCTGGTAATCGACTCGTTACCTAAACACCGGGCAACAAATACGATAAAAGGTACACACACAACACTAACAGCACAACTGAGAACATAGCAGACACACATTCACGAAGACGACGACATTTTCCCGGCGGGAAGACAAACCAAGACATTAAGAAACACTAATTCTTCCAGAGATACTGCTCAAATCGATACGATGGACCATTTCCTCCGGCATTTGCAGATGGAGGGAGCCTGGTCTTCAAGACCAGCATTTGAGGTGGGCACAGGTACATCACATTGTTATTGGAGGATTCTGTGACACCAAACTTCACACTTGATCCTTCAACCAGCAAACGCGCACTGCACACACCTTGCCACTCCCCCTTAAACAGACACGTCATATCTCCATGGTGCCCAAACTCCATCGGCAATTTCCAAAGATAGCCAAGGTAATCAATAAGCGTTATCTCCGCTGGCTCGGCAGGAAGTGCAGATTGGCAGAATCCTAGCCAATTCAGCTTCTGAAAACACAGGGAAAAAAACACCTCAAGTCAAAGATCCAAGCAGTTATCATACAAAAGCAAAGTTATAGGAAAAAATTCTCCACTCACCAAGACCCCAGAGGTAACATCATCAGAAGTTAACTGCTTAACCATTGTGTGACAAAACACAGTTGGAAGGAAAAGAGCATTGGAATCATATCTCACAAAGGACTTTCGATAGTCCTTGGCACTCTGAGTCTCCAGCATCATCCTGAGAGGAGGATTAAGGCGAGGATATTCCAATCCATCTCCATAGGGATTCCTGACCTCAATCAGAAAAAGATGTCGGTTGGCAAATATGACTGTGACCCAACCACCAGCCAGTATGCCGTAAAAGCTCTTCAAAAACGACCATCCATCAGCAAAATAAACTTTCCCATTCTTCTTCTCAATTGCAACCTCAATCTTATTCTGGTTATGATCGCACAGCATAACATACGGCCCTATCTATAATCCAAAACCTCTTGCAAAGCAAGCAGGCAACCTTCCCTTACGCTGCATAAATGATCGATAATCATGGATTACTTTGAGTTATGATCAGAAGGAAAAACCAAAAACAATGACCCCCGTCCAACTATGCAAATCAATTACATCTTAGTAACACATTTGAATAAGAAAATCAGATGAAATACTTAAAGGTGTATCATATAATCTAACACATCTAATCTTTTACTATTGTTCATACATACATCACCTTGAAACCAAGCATTATGCCAACCAAACACACCATTAAAAACACAACAATATTGTAGCACATATAACATACTTAAAGAATGAATTAATTAGTAGCAAGTAAACCAACTCACAGAGCATATGTCGTACTCCATGTGAAATGTCCGAAGACTAACCAAATCCTTCATAACACATTTGTCAATCTCCCCACCAGCATTGCCTTGAACTGTTAACACCAAATAGAATATGAACAAATGAGACAACATAGAACGGCCATAACACATGACAAAACAAACACACAAAGCTTAGAGCAGGACAAAAACACAGTTCCAGCTTAAGGAATAAACAACAGCACTATGAAAAACAACACACACGCACCACTAAATGTTTGATCTTTTTGATTCAAACATTTCATGTGATAAAATTTATATACATATCAGTTATTTCATACATTCCTTGTTTCAAACATATAATTAACACATCTTGTTGATAAAAAAGAATATACATCTCTCTGATTCAAACCATTTCTTTTTGATTGCAGATTTGAAATTTAAATGGGAAAAGCATAGCACTCATAAAAAAAACACCTTCCATGCATCATCCAAAAGTTATTCATGAACACCTTTCATCAATATTCTTGCATAAGAGGGTTCTATGACACAATAAATCATCTAAATAACAGCATCCACAAAACCACTCAGTGCTTGAGACATTGATAACTCACAATTCATGAGATAAACTGTGGTAAAATAAACACATAGATAAGAACTTCAACAAAACAAATTAACACCAGTCTACAGCACAAGAACATAGCTTGCATACCAAAAATATAAATGGCAAAATCAAACTCAGGCTATCATTAAAACACTCAACAGATAAAAGCTTTAAAAACATACCTTTCATCAAGCACACAACACCAGCAGCTTCACGATCCTTGGCATACATTGTGAAGTTTCCAAAATTTTCCATTGCTTACTTTTGTTTCAAAAGATGAAATGTGGTTGATGTGTTGTGATTTGCGAAGGCATAAGCTTCACTTATATAGATAAAAGAACAGGCTAATCTCATGGGTTCATCTTAAATACAAATCAAACATTCTGCCAAGTGTATGCCTAAATCCTTTGTAGTGAATTGAGGCAATCTCAGGCGTCCATTTCAAAATGCCAATGCAATTCCTCAGCCAAGTGTATGGTTAAATGCCACAACCATCATTGCATAAGTGTAGTTAGCATGTGCTCAATTCTCCATGCAGATTTCCTTCACACCACAAGCTACTTGGTTCCCAAGGCAACTGCACATGACCTCAAGGACAACAAAGTAATTTGTCCAATTTAAACCCTAGGGTTTACCCTCCACATGAATTGCTAGTTAAATTTGGGAAGAACTTGTCTGGGGTTTTAGAAGCTTTTGCCTGCAGCACTGCTTTTCTTTTATAAATTTAAGATATACACAATTGACTCAATTTGTAGAAACTTGCATTATGGTATTTGGTTTTTCATGCATGTTTGTTAGCCAACCTGGTTATCAAAGCCCGCCATTGTATAAAACTAAGTTGGCTGGTCATTGTGAATTGATTCTGTTTCCATATTCTCAATTTTCTTTCTTTTACAGCTGGTAGTAGTTATTTTTAAATAAGCAAAAATGGAATATATTAACACCGACAAAGCAGTCTCTTTGGCATAAGGTATCCTGAGAAGGCTCCTGAGAAGTTAACATATCATAAACGCCACAGATTGAATCAGGGCCGTTCCTTGGCAAGTGCAAGGAGCTATACGGAGCAGGGCCTCCAATTTATGGGGACCTCAATTATTTGTAAGGGTACAAGTATAATTGTTGGGATGTAGTATAATATTTTCTATTGTAACGTAAGGCTAAATCAAGCGCTTATTATTTGACAAAAATAAAGAGTAAATGGACAAGTTAGGCCAAACTCACACATCTATCAACAAAAAAAATTCATCAAAAAAATTAAAATCAAAATAATCATTATTGATAATTTGCAATTGTTTAAATTATCATTAATTATTTTAATTAGGGGCCATTTTTCATATTAGAGCCGAGCCTCCAATTTTATTGGAACGGCCCTGTGAATAACCCCCTGACAGGTCATGGTGCCACTGCCATTGATCGAAACAATTAGTCTGCAAAAAAACATCATGAAGTAATGTCCTACATTCCACTAATAACTCTTCCTCCCATGCCCACAATCGTTTCCGCCACTTCCACGTCTCACCCCCCTTCCTCCCAAACTAGTGAAAACATATTCCCTACCGAAAATGATTTGTTCTCAGCTAAGTCAAATAAACGATTAAAACACACACGAAAAGAAACACCACCGATCCATCGATCATGCCAAAATAAAGTACATTCTCCATCTCCCACCTTTTTAAACACAAACTCCTCAAACGAACCTCCTTCATTACCACTGACACCATCACAGATTTTCGCTACCTCTCTCCACCGTGAAGAACAACTCCGGTCCCCAACCTCCCATCCTCTTCACCATACCAAAGTCCTCCTCTATCCACTAACATTCTTCAACACCATTTACCTAACAAAGCGGTATTAAACTCCCTCATCTACCTAACCTCTAACCCTCCATACTCATTTCGTAAACAAACAATATACCAACCTATCCAAGAAATTTTCCTATGATCCTCACCCCCCCAAAAAAAAGTCAAGAGATTCTATGAAAGAGATTATACCTGATGGAGCTTTGAAGAAGGAAAGAGCATAGACAGGCATAGCAGTCATGACTGACTTAAGAAGGATCAAGCGGTCGCCGGAAGAAGTAGACTCTTCCACCCATACAGTATATTTTTAACACGATTCACAACAGACTCCCAAAACAACAACCTCCTCGGATCACCACCAATAGGGAGACCCAAATACAATAAAGGCATCTTACCAACTTTACAACTCAAAACAGATGTCGCCATGATCCGGATGGAGTTATGATCAAACTATTTTAGATCGAGTCATATCAAACATGATGCAATATAAATAATCATTATACTCCTTATGTAAGTATTTATCATCATGACCTACTTGTATGGTCTTTATACTTTTAAACTTCTTCCTTTTACTTCATTGTTAAACTCTTTGAAAAATTTCAAAGATTTACGAATCGTGTCAAATACTCTTTTCTCATCTACTAAATTAATTAGCAATGTTAGGTGAAATAAGAGAAACAAAATATTTCAGGCAAATTTGTATAGTGGTCTATATACATCATATGTATATTGGTTCCAATAAATCATATTTTCTTCCATACTTAAATAGTTTAAAGGTAGACCTCACATCCTTCAAATGATATAAAATCAAATGAGTCGAATAGTCCATATTCATGGAATCTGAAATTGTGAATCACACTTGTTTGCAACAATAATGCTGATAATATGCAAAAGGTTCAAATCCCATTTGATCTTTTTCTCATATGTTATAGACCAGCTTATCAAGATCATGGAACTCAAGTCCATTATTTAATTAGCACACCTGTATAGAAAACATTATTTGGATAATAGGACAATGCTTGTCTTTTATTCAACTACACAACCATTCTCTTGTCAATACAAGATTTAGGATTTAATGCTTCTATTTTTATATGAAATTTAATAACAATTATTTGGTTTCATATCAAGTTAAATTTAAATCCAAGCATTAACCCCTATGTCAATGAAACAATTTGTTCCATTCTTGATAAAAGTGGACTTCACTTATGGTTAATGTTCCGCATCTTTAAAACTCTCCATATTTCAACAAATATGAGATTAATCATCAACTATATGGGCAAATAAGAAGTGTTACTTCTGTTTTTTCTCTTCATAAAAATTAATAGTTTTTCTTAATTTTGTACAAATTCAGAAACTCATTTCTGAAGATTTTGTTCTTCATAAAAACATTTAGCACTATAATAAAATGCATATGCTAAAGAAATTCTATGTACAAAAAATAAATAAAATAAATGTATCATGATTTTAAAACATATTTAATTAGGTCTTGAATTAAATATGCTCCCACTATTTTACTCAAAACAAATAACCTTTAACATTTGATTCGGAAAATCTCATTGGAAGATTTTCTAGTGGGTTAAAATCCATATTTCACTTTGTTTTGAGTCAGCGGCGGGGGGTGATCCCGCAAAACTTAGCTATTTAGGTAGGAGCTCCTTCCAATTGTATTTCGACACGCAGGTCATATTTAATTAAACGATTAAATGCCAAAATAAACTATGGTCATAACCATATACCATCAACTTAATAATAATAACTATTTATTATGAGTCAGGATCCGTTGACACCAGGTATCAAATGATTCGTTGACACCAAATCTTAACTGTTGATTTCTTTGGATCCTAAGGCTTATATTTATTCATTTAGAATATCATGTGAACCAGTCTCACATGATTATATTTCTATCGTTTTCAGTCTCTTCTCAAAATATGAAGGTAGTTCTTATGTGCCTTTCTTATCCATGAATATATGCAATTGCATCTTATGTACCATTAACAAAAAAATCTAACGGCCTTGTTTTGGAAAATCTTCCGGCATGGTTTCGACGGTTCCCTTCTCTGTTAATTCAATTTCACGGTTTCCGACAATAACATTAGATTGCATCTTATTTTCTTTCAATTCAATTTCACGGTTCCCTTCTATGTTCATTCAATTTCATGGTTTCGACGGTTTCCCTTCTCTTGAAATTGTATCTTATTTTCTTTTATTTTGGAGTTTTTTCTACGCTTAGGGAATACAAAATTGGAACTTGGCACCACAACAAGATTAGATTGAATTTATATTACATAATGAACCATGAATAAATAAGATGCAATTTTGTTATATAAATTCAATCTAATCTTGTTGTGGTTCTAAGTTCCAATTTTGTATTCCCTAAGCGTAGAAAAAACTGCAATGCAATTTCAAGAGAAGTGAAACCGTTGAAACCGTGTCGGAAACCGTGAAATTGAATGAACAGAGAAGGGAACCGTGAAATTGAATTGAAAGAAAATAAGATGCAATCTAATGTTATTGTCGGAAACCGTGAAATTGAATTAACAGAGAAGAGAACCGTTGAAACCATGCCGGAAGATTTTCCAAAACAAGGCCGTTAGATTTTTTTGTTAATGGTACATAAGATGCAATTGCATATATTCATGGATAAGAAAGGCACATAAGAACTACCTTTATATTTTGAGAAGACTGAAAACGATAGAAGGATAAATGTGAGAGTGGTTCACGTGATATTCTAAATGAATAAATATAAGCCTTAAGATCCAAAGAAATCAACAGTTAAGATTTTGTGTCAACGAGGTGTCAACGGATACTGACTCTATATATATGTGTGTGTGTGAGAGAGAGAGATAAAAATTGCACAAATCAACGGTTTAAATGTACCAAATATTTTATATTTATTCCTTATATTTTCCTTGCTAACATCTTTTCTTGAAAATCGACATTTTTTTTTTAAGGTTTCTCTTAATTTTTTAGATTTTTTTTTTAGTTTAATAGGTCTTCTTTTATGTTTGTAAAAAAAAAAAGGTGTTCTACATTTTTCTCAACAAAAAAGAAAAAGACAACAAAAGGGGAAAGGAAATATTCAAATAATATTGTTACTAAATTAACATTAAATGGCATTATTTTTAATTATAATTCATTTATTATTCTTTACTCTCTCTTCCCTTCACTTTCCAAACCATTCAACCTTCAAAACCTCACTCCATAAACTCACACAACCTTCAAAACCTCACTCTAACTGTTGTGTACGAGGTTGTTTCAGGTTTGTCTTTGAAATGAAGACAGTTAGAGACAGTAATCGATCATCCGAGTTTGTTTCTCCGATGTTATTTGTGTACTTAAGCCAATTGAGACTGGGATTTTTTCCCAATTCCAAATTTCAATTTTCATTCAATCGAAGAAGAGCAAGTTTATTTGAAAGTTCATCAAGATCAAGAACATCAAGATTTGTCTCTTCTCAAAGTTCAAAGAATGAACAACCCTAGGTAAATCATCCCCTTCTCAAGATCTTTGATTTATGTTTTTCCAATTGAAATCATGTAAATTTCACTTCTTTTTTTGTATCTTAATCGTGGTTTTGTCTCAAATAATCTTTCACATTCATTTGATATTTTCAAGAAAAATTCAAAGAATCATCATCTTTTAAAGTTGAAATTTTTTAAGTATTTGATTAATCTATATTCTGTGCATGAGTGATTGAATTTATGGAAATCAGCTGATTAATTTATTTCTTATAGCATAAATTCTTATCATTACCAATAAGTTAGTCCAATCACACAAGGTAAACACAATCAAATTGTTTTAGTATAAGCTATAAGATGTTTTTATAAGCTATCTTGGAGAACTTGTGGAAATAAGCTGAAATTGTTCTATGTTTATTGTGCTTGCTGATTTCAATTTATTTTAATTTAGGAAAATTGCTTGCCGCCTTGGAGACCGTTGCTTTGATGTGCTTTCATGTCCTTTTGCTCATACTTCCAGAACCGAGACCCTTACTCTGGTAATTTGCTTGAACATTTGGATTTTCTGTAGTTGTGATTCTTGAATAAATTTATTTCTCTGTTGTATAAATTTATTTCCTATGCAAAATGTTCCTCCGTTGCTATTACATTGAATGTTTTTGATTATGAATAAAATGATATTCACTGTGCTGATTATGAATGTTTTTGTAATGTTATGCAGTGTCCAAATCTTGCAAGGGATATGGTCTGCAAGCTAGGACCCCTGTGCAGATTCAATCATGACGTTGCTCTTTTTGATTGCAGCATTTGCGTTACTAGGGAGTTTCTTTTCAGAAACTCCACTAAACTAGTTGCAGTACCATTACGTTGTGAACACCAATTCGGTTATACTTGCCTCCAAACCTGGACACGTCTTCCCGATTCTAGCCCCCTCGACTACCCCGAACTGTTCACCTGTCCTGTATGCCATACATTATCTGAGCTCTTCATCGTGGGGAGAAAAACTTCTTATTCCCCCACTGAGAAGGAGAGGCTTAGATTGACACGCATACCGGTAAGCTATATTTTTTGGAGTGTTCTTAATTATTTAGTTCTGTTGTTTACAGATTTCTAATTTTTTTTTTGTTTTTTTGTTTTTATCTCAGGATGCAGATCGTGCCATATGGGCGTGATTCATTTTGACCGTGATTTATCTACAGCAGCTTAGACATATTAGGGGATTTACAGTTTTTGAACTATTTTTTTGACATTGACTTCTGTGTCTGTCATCTAGAATGTATTTTAGGTAGTTTGAAATTTTTGTGAGTTAGCTTAGCTTGACTGTGTCTACCATGTGGGCTGTAAGAGTATTTTGTGGGTTAATAGTTACTTGAGGATTAAGAAATCATCGGTTTATGCGCTTTACTTATATGTGCAGCTAAACTTGTGTATAGTTGAGCTTTGTATGATATTACCTTGCCATTTATTAAACTTCTGCAGTCCAGTTACTTGATAATGAGCTAAATAGCAAAGTTGCCGTAGAAACATACATGACTCTTGAACTGATTGCATTCATAGTATTCTATATGTTATGAAGGCAAATTTGCACAACTCTTTAACTGATTGCATTCATAGTATAGAAACATCCTCATTCAAATGAGTCTGTCAAATCAGATGTTAAGGAGGAATGTTTTCCACTTGAGAATAAGTCTGCTAGCTGTTTCATCGGATCATATACGATGACTTCATATAATCTTTAAGGACAACTTGCATATTATGACGGTCATATTTTTGGGATATAGTGTTGCAGTGAGACAATATGTATTGTGGTCATTATGGCTGTGTATAAAAGAATCTATGAAAATTTAAGTTTGAGGCACTGATATGTAATGCGCACAAAGACCAGTTGATCTGACGAAGTAATTGGATTCTATTCAACTGGGATTAATCTTCCTAAGCCAAATTGCTTGAAAATAATTTTGTAGAAAGTAATAGCTCGCAGTTGCTTAAGTTATTGGCCCTATGTCACGTAAAGCGTAGGCGATAATTATTAGTTAGCTACCTCTGCATATTATTCAGGTGCAGATCTATCCTAAATGCAGACAACTTTTTACGTTTATGTAATATGCAATCATGTTGCTTGACTAGCAAGTTATCACCAAGACTTCTTGGTTTTGAACATGCTTTTAACTTATTTGATTCTCTTCTATATACTGTGCCAGTATTCTATTCCCAATAGTAATAACCACGACATGTGTTTTTTTGTATATATATCAGCTGAAGACGAGGTTACCATCGTGTTTTGCTAAGGAATATGATTTGCACGTTGATGACTATGTCATGTTGCGTGATGCAAACAAGAATATGTTTGAGGTTAAAGTCCACAAGAAATATGGCAAGGTGTACTTCAGGGATGGTTGGATAGGGTTGAAAGATTTCTATAAGATTGGCCTTGGTGCATGGGTCACCCTTACCTATATCGAATCAAAACCTTCTGCACATGACCATAAAAGACAGATCAGGAGTAACAACTGTCTTCCTCCTATATCAAAGATGATCATTCAAAGCGATGGCAGACCAGTGATGCGGTTTTACCGCACATTTGTTCATATATTGACATCATCTGACATTGATTCTGGATATCTGGTAAATGCCGTAGCATTGTGTGAAAAATATATGGTTATAATTTAGATTTTTAATTATGATTAGTAATGTTGGTTTATATTCTCTTAAATACAGGTTGTGCCTTGGTTTGGTTTCGGCGAGGATGCGTTGCCCACAATTGCGACTCGGCTTTCTATCATTGATCATTATGGTAATATTTTGAAGTGTGATATGGTATTCATCAGGATGGAAGATACTGTTTTTTGCAGGATTGGAGGTGACTGGAAACTTTTATGCTCTGCGCGTAGATTAGTCAAAGGTCATGCTATAAAGTTTGCTGTCACCGAAAATACAAGGAATGGTATCCTTCATATAAGGCACGTTCCTTTGCAGTGTGTTCATAGAGGTTTCGTGAAATCGATGAATACTAGCGATGCTAGGCATGTGTATCAGGTTAACCATTACTTCATTCAATGTCCACTCAGGAAAAAGTGCAGTGACATTTGAGATGACGTGTGCTGTAAGACATGGAGGCTGTAATTTTTTGGGGTTGGTGCTCTTTTGTTATTGTGTAGTTGGCTGCCGTGTTTTTTGGATGATTTGTTTTGAGGTTAGTTTGGTCTCTTGCATGATTGGTTAATGTATCTTTGTATGATATGGTAAACCTTGATCTATGCTAAGTTTGTGATTGTTTTTTCGTCTAAAATCCGGTCATTTTAATGTGTCTTCTAATCACAGTTGAATTTGATGCAACATTCTTGCTCTGATGTTTGATTGGTTTTTCTGTGCGTTTTTCATTTGTGATTGAGGTATAATGATATCTATTAAAAAAATAGCTGTTCAGTAGATTATTTCAATAGGATTTTGTTGTAATCGTATAAGTCAGGATAAGAAGCTAGTTTGTCCAAAAGAATAAATAAAAATCTAGGAATTTGATAAAGAGAATAGTGGGTATGCACAGTTGGTGTAAACTAGTTTTATAATAGATATCATTATAAATGAATGTATGTGCCAGTATGGTGAGTCGTGATGGTCGTTGTAGAGCAAGTGGTAGACGCGAATAAGAAGAGTCCAGTTACCAAGCTAGGTCGTTTCGTGAAGCCTTGAGCAGATCTATATCCATTCTCTTCCAATCAAGAAGAACCAAATCAAAGACATACTGTGAAGGATGAAGTCACTTCATGAAGGTCATTCCGGTTCAGATCACAGACTCGGGCCGGTCAGAGAACCCGCTTCAAGGCTTTTGTTGTCGTTGGCCTTGGTGTGAAGTGTAGCAAAGAAGTGGCTACTGCGATTCGTGGTGCTATTATCTTGGTGAAGTTGATCGTGATTCATCCAAAACTGCCATCTCCACTACCGCCTATGTCGTTTTGAACTTTGATCCGGTACCAGCCGCCTCCGGCAACGAGGTCCGAACCTGAAATGTTAACTCAATCTTCTACACAGGTTCGTCTCTCTCTGAAGTTTACATTTGCTGATTAGATGATATATTTGAGTTGTTAGAGTGAATAATTTTGAATGATTTATTAGCATTGACAGTATATTCTTTAGTTCTTGCTTATGTTATCCGAATATTTTTAGTATCAATGCATTTTGGTTATTGATTTAAGCCTAGAAGCCTATTTCCATGATTTTGACATTCATTTCTCTTAATTTGTTACTGACTGAATGATTCAAAGTCTTGGATAAGGTTAATGTACTTTCTTGGTGCATGAAATTGTTTGATTATATCCATTAGAGGAAGCTTCTTTGTGTTCTCTACATTTGGTGGTAAACCAGGTTTACTGTTTATTACTGTTCTCTACATTGTGCTGTATCATCTAAAGCTAACCGGGTTTTGGGGAAAGCTTGTGGAGATAATTTTAGACCTCTGTTTATAGCTTAAGACAAAATAAAGTCAACCTTTTATATATTAAATGTATAAGTTGAATTCATTAGCTATGTTTTCATGAGCTATATTGTAGTGTATATGGAAGTAAGCGGAAAATAGTTTATAGCTACGTCATTACATGTTTCTATAAGTTCTCGTAAATAGTCTCACAAGTGCTTATACTAGTAGATAGGTTCAAATAAGTTAATCCAAAAAGGCCTCTTGGCCTTATACTATAATAATGAAATAATTCAAAGTAAGAAAAAGGAATGAGGTGAGGAGATGACACTAAATCACTGTGTTTTAGTCTCGTGTTGTTTTTTCTTAATGATACTGATATATTGTTTTGTGCATTTTGCATAGGATAAGAAGCTGAAGAGAACATGTTTGGTGTAAATTGAGGAGAAAATGAAGTACCTTTTGGAGACAAGTGGAGTTGTTAGTGGACTTGGGAAAGGAGTTACTGCTACCAGCATTGGAGTACTCTTCAGGTTTGTGGCTTTCAAGTTACTTCTATCAAAATTGGTATTTTTCCCCTTCTTAGAACTGAATTCGCACTCTCTTTTTTTTCTTCCTTTTGATAAACATTTGAATGGATTGCAATACGAAGTACTAAGTTCCATAGGCATTAAGTTTGCAAAGAAATCATTTATGCAATGATTATTGACTAGATTGGCTAGTCTGGTCCAAATAACTGCAGTTGGGCTATCTTAGTGTCAGTCAAATCTGGTTGAAATCTTTGAACATGTTCATAATGTCGAGTTAGTCAATGGAGCTGAATGGGGTGAAAAGTAGTAGAGTTATGCTATTTAGCACGACAGATTTCCACACACGACACGCACGGGTAGTTACGTGGCTCCATCTTGTTTGTTTACATTAAAATTTAATTAAAATAATTTCAAAAAACTGAAGTAGGTTGTTGGCACAATACAGGTCGTGGCTATTTGACGACAATGATTGCCGTGCCATTAAGTGTTTTCCAAAGTAGTAACTTTCAATTTTACGCTATTGTGAAAATCTGAGGCTTGGTGGCTTCCAATCCAAACAGGCCCCATGAAAGCACCTTCAAAATGCTATTTCAATGGTTTGGTAGAAATTTTATTAGATTTTATTTATGGGTCTGAGTTGTTTGGTTTATTTCTTCAAGCTAAGAGTTTAGTACCTAATGGATATAAGTAAAATTGTAACAGAAAGTTAGTTGTTTGTTAAGTTTGTTTTGTTAGTTATTTTCTTCTTATCCTTGTTGGGATGAGGATTGTTTCCTGTAATCTCTTCTCAATCAATTCAATAATCAATGTTATTCGGTAGATTTTATCTTTGCATGATATTAGTACATAATGATATGTCTAACTAGTTGAAATATGTGGGAGCCGGGCGCTAATAATGTCTATTGTAAACAAGTAGAGTTCTTAGGGAAACAGTCAGTTTCTGAAAGTCTCAGACTGAATCAATGCCATCTGCTGCTTTTAAATATAGCATAACTTGATGGCTGAAGCAATAATGAAATGAGACAAATAACGAAAAAATATTTAAAAAGTATGAAAAATTTTCATTCAAGTGTTCCAAAGATAACACGTTGTGGCTCTCAAAAGTTCTTTACAAAGAGAAGGAAGATGGCTGAGCAGGTGGTGTTTAGAGATTCTTGTTGAAGACCTAGTAACTTGACTTGGGCTCTGATGCCGTTGCAGGACTTTAACACTTTCGTTAATATTTTATTCTGACTGAACGAGTAGTGCTTGTTGATGCAGGTTTCATGTCAATACTACTATGGCTAGTAGTGATAGATTAGTTCTTGTATTTTGTGATTCTTTCTGTGAAATCTTATGAAGTTATGATGTAAACTTTCTTTTTATAGAAAAATTTAAGATATTTTATGTGATGCTTTGTGCAATAAGGAAAAAATTTCATTCACTCCCACTTGCACTAATATTTTGTGATGTCTTACCCAAAATTTTAAAATGCTTATTATATGCGATGCTACTTTCTTTCCATATTGATTGTTTCAACTTTAAAACGTGATGAATTTTTATATGTGGTAAATGAAGTAGATGACCCAGATTTTTTCGTGTTGCAGGTGCCTGGCTCTTTTTTTATTTGGTTGCAAGACCAGTTTGGGGACTATCCATTAGAGCCTGGCAAATCAGTTCTTAAACTAATTTTTTTATCTGTTTCTTACAAACTGAACCAGTTTTTGAACTGGTTTTAAAGTAGCTCTATTTGGGTTGAAGAAAATCGGGGTTGGCTCTAATTGAGTTCTGGTTCAGTTCAATTTGAATTGGACTTTTCTGATGAAACTAACCATGAACGGCCATACATAAATGAAAATAACCTAAACCTCCATTTTCTTGACCATAATGCTTTTATATTTTTTAAAAGAAAAATGTCAAATTGAAAAGTGTCCATTCTCTTTCGCAGGTTGTGAATTGGGTGTTGAGTGGTGATGGATTACCTGTTTGATTCTTCGGTTTATTTGGAGGAGATCCATTTGAAGGAAGGCCACAACAAAGGTTACAGTCACGGCCTTGATGCCGGCAGGGAAGAGGGGAAGCAGGTTGGGCTCAAAGTTGGTTTTGAGGTCGGTGAGGAACTTGGATTCTACAGCGGCTGCATCCACATCTGGACATCCACCATCCAGATTGATCCGACTTGCTTCTCTTCCCGGGCCAAAACTGCCATCACCCAGATGCAGAACTTGATCCAAAAATACCCTTTGATGGATCCGGAAGATCTACAAGTGCAAGAGATCATGGATAGCCTCAGGCTTAAGTTCAAGATGCTTTGTTCTTCACTGCATGTCAAACTCCACTATAATGGCTATCCTGGTGCGATCAATGTCACTCACTTTTGAACCAGATTTTGTATTTTACTCTGTTCCCATTTCAAAGGTAAAAATTATGCTTGAGTTATAGAATAAATAAAGTTTGATATGTAGTAACTTGCAGTATTGAATACTTCACCAGAGGTATAATTAACATTTATTGTTCATTTATTGACACCATTAGAGAAAGAGTGGGGTAGCACCTATAGTAGAAAAGTTGGTAGAAAATAGACTTAGATGGTTTGGGCATGTAGAGAGAAGACACGTAGATGCTGTGGTAAGAAGAGTAGATCAAATGGAGGAGAGTCAAGTTAAAAGAGGTAGAGGAAGACTTAGGAAAACTATTAGAGAAACCATTATAAAGGATTTAGAGGTCAATGAGTTGGATCCAAATTTGGTTTATGATAGAACACTATTGCGTCATTTGAATTTGATTCATGTAGTCGACCCCACTTAGTGGGATAAGGCTTGGCTGTTGTTGTTGTTGTTCATGTACGTGTCATTTGATTCATGTAGCCGACCCCACTTAGTAGGATAAGGCTTGGTTGTTGTTGTTCATGTACGTAACATATTAGTCTCTTAGCTTTATCCTGTTGCATAAAAACAAAGAATGAAATTGTTGCCTAACACATTAAAGGAGGGATGGTTTTTGTACATCAAAATTTTGATGTCAAATGCATTGTCGTTTGATTTTTGTGTGTATTTTATAAAATGTGTGTAAGTTGTAGAATATAAAAAATAAGAGAAAATTGAGATAAACAAATAGGTGTTCGTATTTTGATGTTCAATTTTCACCATTATATTTTGAAGAATTTTATATTAGCAGCCATTAAATTAGATCTTTTTAAGCAAAAATTGAAAGTGCAAAGACATTATTATGAATTGCAAACAACGGAACTACATTGACAACTAGCATCCCAAGAATATATGCAGCACGGTAAAAAATATCATTCAATAATAAAAAGAAAACAAAAACATGGAGGGGACACAATCCAAACTCTGAAGAAAAATTAACTAAAGCGATAATTAGTAGGTCAAATCTATTACAGAAAAGGTCATCTTTGATACAATTGGCAAAAAAAAAATCACCAATTAATCAAGACAGCTATCAGTATTGCCCTCTCCAAAAGTATGAGAATGAGAAACTTTGTAATGGCAGCCTCTAATAAGACTTTTAACAGTTCACCGATACCATATGTTATGAAGACGCAAAGAACCAAAGAAGGATTAGAAAATGTGTGAACAGTTAAAAGTAGAGCCACACTCTAGCAAAAGACTAAACTAACCAAAAAAAAAGAAAGAAAAAACATGGAAGCAGTTAGCTCAACATGTAAGGCAGCAACCAAATATTAGGAACAAAACAACAAATAAACGTACCTCTTCTGTCTTTAAAAACAGATACCTGGAGAACCCCTAGCAGCACCATCCATATTACATTTTTACCAATAGCTAGGGAAGAATCCAATCAACTTGGGAAAGGGCTCTATTGCACTAGAACAGTGACAGAGCTACAGGCGTGAAGCCGGCCCACCGAATTATAATGCCTAAAGCCGATATTAAAACAAGACACTAAAACATCAATTTGGACTGCCTTATGCTCGGACCGACTCTACTTGAAACACATGGAAATGCAGTGGAAACCGGATACTGTCGAGCTAAAATGTAATGTGGGTTATGCGTTATTCCTCAACAAGGATGCTATAGAACCAAAATGTGCGTTCGAGATGAGAATCATGAATTTGTGTGCGCCAAAACAATATTGGTAAATGCAAATAGAACTCCTCAAGAAGCGGAAGCAGCCTGTTTACTGAACGCGCTAAATTAGTTACATGAGATAGATCTTTAAAGGGTTACCATTGAGCTAGAATGTAAACCAATGGCGGATGAAATCTATGGAGATTATACCTATGCAATTGATTTTCGGTCTATTTGGTGTCATATAAAACCTTTCAACCTTTGAATGAAAACTATAAGATTAGTTTTTAATAGGAGACTCATATTGCTTACGGTTGCATGGACATCATTGTATTACACCAGTTCTCATAAAAAGTTATTTCCTCTGTTGTAAAATATAAGGAAAAATGGGTCAAAGAAAATTGATGTATTTAGACCAAATTTTGAACCAAATACATCAATTTGCTTATATCTTGTAATTGGTGGAGTATTTCAATCCAATCTATATTATTGATCTTAATAATTTAGAAATGAGATAAGTGTCCTTTTGTTTGGGCTTTTGCTCTCTTTTGTACCGAGAAAAAGTTTGTTTTCGTTAATGTGAACACTCTAATACTTGAAGTAATTTTTTGTGTAAATCGAGTATTCTTCGTGTGCGCATCTATGAAAAATAATCTCTTGACTCTTGTGTGATCCAAATAAGTGTCAAAATTTCCTTAAGAGTTTTAACGCTGCTGCATGTTCAAGACTGAATTTGAATTCAAGACCTTAGTTATACTAAAAGAGATTTGTGTCAATTCATCTATGCGTTTTTGAATAGTCATACCTGAAGTTTTGTTTGATACATATTCATCGTCTAATCATTTAATGTCACCCAATTTATTTATATTTAATTATTTTAAAATAAACTTAAGTTTATAATTAATTTTGTTTATAGGATAGTGGTACTTAACAAAACTCCAAGATATCCTCTGGAGGGAGAGTTTTACACCCATTGCGCGGTCCTACCAATTTGCTGAATTAGTCTTTTACGATTGTGCTTAGAGAATATCTAGTTAAAAAAAATTAACTATAAAATATGAAATGATTTAGAAAAAATCCATATATATCCTATCACATCACATAATATCTTGCCTTAAAATTGACATGTCAACAAGACTTTTTTTTTTTTTTTTCAAG
>Ga0228711_1005960_pt1 | contig 18357 bp, 8 predicted proteins | sample MedpolnodulmetaG_2_FD_177996 | JGI IMG/M metagenome (GOLD analysis project Ga0228711, IMG submission 177996) | Root nodule microbial communities from Medicago polymorpha collected in Santa Monica, California, United States - brown nodules | ecosystem: Host-associated > Plants > Roots > Nodule...
AAACTGGTAAACTTACTCGCCTCGCAAGTAAAGTTACTCGCCATGGCGAGTAAACTGGTAAACTTACTCGCCTCGCAAGTAAACTTACTCGCCATGGCCAGTAAACTGGTAATTCTGCCTATTTTGTGAAAAATAGGCAGAATTGGTTGTCCTTTGCATTTCTTCATGTTTTCTTGCTTCTAGAGTGTCCAGGCGTGTATTTTCCTACAAAGAGTTGGCATTAGATGTGAAAAGCATAATTGAGTAATTCTTCAGTATTTTTGAGCTTTTCGCAGGATAACTTGCAAACCAAGTAATCAAAGTGCCTAAAATATACAGTCTATTTAACTCCTTTTTGACACTTATCACCCACGGGTACCCATACCCGATATTAAATTAAGTAAATTACTAAAATATCTTTATATATCTTGTCTTATTATTTAAAGTTGTTACCTTATTGAAGGAAATTTTACCGCCCACTTAAGATTCCTCATTAATAACTTATTTTTATTTTTAATTTTTTAGATTCATCTTATTAAGTTCACCACTCTTACTTTATTAACATCATAAAACATATCATATGGATTATGTAAGAATCATGATTTTTCTATGGATTATGTATGATTAATGAAATTTTGAATGAATTATGTATGGATGTTTAAAAGTTGAAGTGTTTTGGTAATTAAAAAAAATTATCATTTGCACAAAAAAAAAATTAAAAAATTCTTCTAAAAAAAAAAGGCTTAATTGCACTTTTGGCCCCCTATGTTTCAAGAAGTTGCGATTTTGGCCCCCTAACTAATTAAAATACAAAACAACCCCCTATGTATTGGATCTTTGTTAGTTTTGGCCCCCTAGACCAATTTTGACTCGGTCAACGCTGACGTGGCACTTCAAATCCGCCACGTGTGCATTGCTTTGAAGTGCCACGTCAGCGTTGACCGAGTCAAAATTGGTCTAGGGGGCCAAAACTGCCAAAGGTCCAATACATATGGGGCTGTTTTGTATTTTAATTAGTTAGGGGGCCAAAATCGCAACTTCTTGAAACATAGGGGGCCAAAAGTGCAATTAAGCCAAAAAAAAATTAACTAAAAAATCCATGGGTACCTAGGAATATCCATGAATACCTCAATACCGGCGGGTATCTGTATAGTGGGTACCCACGAGAGTACGGGGCGGACACGGGTATCATATTTATCAAACGGGGCGGAGACGGGTATCATAAGTACCCATTGACATCCCTAGTTGAAAATAGGTTGAAAATGGCTTGAATCCGTTATGTAGAAGTTATTGTCTACATAATTGATTTCCTCGACACGACACTTAACTGCGGAGGAAATACGAAACCCATAAGGATTTTGGTCTCTTAATAGTGTGTTTCAGCTTTATTAAGCGTGTGAACAACAAATTTCCAATTTTTTTTTTTTTAAACCATAGGCGATATAGGTTTGGGATTGTGAATTTGTGATCAGCGATCTACGATTTCATGGTACTTTCTCTTCAAACTTCAATTCCTCAGTTTTGATGGCACTTTTAGGCTCCAAAGAAGGACAAGGCTCCTCCACCTTCCTCCAAACCCGCTAAGTCCGGTGGTGGCAAACAGAAGAAGAAGGTTCACATTTTCTTCTTTAAGTTTTAATTTTTTTTGCAAGTAGTTGTGATTATGGCAATTGGGTAACACTAGATATAAGAGATGAATGATTTTGTTCTGTGTGATTGTGATTGTGATCTTAATGTCAAATTTTGTGTTTTTAATAGAAATGGAGCAAAAGGAGAAGGTAAATAATATGGTGTTGTTTGATCAGGCTACTTATGATCATTACTCCTTCTGTTCTCTCTTCTCTTACCCTTTTTTATCTTTATTAATGGATTAGTTGCATTTGGAAGTATTTTGATACATTTTATGTATTGCAATTGTTTAAATTTAAAATTGGAATTGTTGGAATTTTGATGGTACTAAGGAGGTTTGCGGCTGTTGCTTGATTGGTAATCTTGTATAAGCTCTACATTTCATGACTGATTGAGGTCTTCTATGTATACAATATATGATGTTTGGTATTATGTTTTATTGGAGTTGTCGACTTCAACCATATCATACTTGAAACTTATGCATTGATTTTGTATGGTACCGGTGTTGCAATGCAACCTTGGATCCATTATGAGCAGTAAATCCTTTCTATGTGTGTATCTGTCTATGCTCTAGCTTTATGGGGATAATAATCCTGTTAAGTTTGTTTTATGCATAATTTCTTTGTCTCTTATGCGGACATGAATTTACCCGCATTTTCTTGCTGTGATGTTTTACACTTTTTTTGGTGGAGGATTCTTTACTTGTCCAGAAACAAGAATACTGTGATGTAGTGAGGCATTTTTTTCAATGTTGTGAGACATATACTTGGGGTGGCATCGTAAACATTCTAGATCAGATATAGAAATATGAAGTTAGCTAGTTAGTATTTACGAACTTTTTGATTGAGGTTATTTAAAATGTAATCCACACAATGGAGGGAACCTATGGAAAACCAAAAAATGAAAAATAAAAATAAATGAACCACATCAATGGAAACATTAAATAAAACACATCAATGAGTGAGCCAAAGAAAATAGCGAGAAAAGAAAATGAGCCAAATTTTTTACCGTTGTTGTCAAGTACATAGGTTTACTTTTGCTTATACCTGTAGATTGTGAATCTAGATAACATTTTTTCACTTTGCCTTGTGCTTTATATGTCTATGTCTATGCTCTTAGACTCATTTTCTCAAAAAATAAAATAAAATTGGATAACAAGAGTGCCTAAGCCCAAAGAACAAATCTAAGCAACTACAAGTCTAGGTGATGAAACTCCCAAAAAAATCAGCATAAAAAACAGAAATAACTTGAGCAGGGCACTGCTCATAGATAATTGAATGTCTCTATTTTCATTATATATAAGTGCATTTTGTTCAAAAATATGTTGATTTCTCAGTTCTTCAATGCAAATGTGTTCATGTTATTATATCCGTGCTGTCTATCTTGTTAAGTGTTATACTCTTAAAGTCTAAACAATGTCAGGCGAACCAGTATCCTACTTTTACTGTCAGGTTATGCTTGCATACATATTTTCTTTGAAGTTATATGATGGGATGGGATGATGTTAGCAATATTTCAGTATTTGTAGTCATCTTTTAGTTGTTTATTTCTTATGGATATAGATGAATGGCAATTAACCAACATTGTATGTAAAACAAGATTCTCATGATTGGTACAATTGGATACACCTTGCAGATAAATGGATCACTTGCAAGGAGAGCAATAAGAGATCTGATGGCTAAAGGTCTGCTCAGGTTGGTGTCTGCCCATATGCAAGCCAACAGATTTACAACAGAGCTACAAACACCTAAATTTTTTACTGTTCATAGTTATGCTGTATTGATATTTGACGAGGATGACTCTGGTGAAGTAATTTTCTCTATACCTGGAGATGTGCCTTATTCTAGATTGCATTAGTTTTCTTATTGCTAAAAGATGTCCTGTTTCTTCTCTTTTTGATTGCTGGTAACATATTTGACTTACATACATCTCATCATTTCTGTTTATCGAGCCATCATCTAATTGATCTACTATCTTTACTATGGAACTCACATGTCCAAATCATCTAAGTCGAAATTCATCGGTATTTTCAACTGTATTTTTTGATTAAGGGGTTATTGGAACTACAAAATTGAGAAAAGTTTTAGTTCATTATTCCCCAAAATTTTACATTTATAATTTGCATGTACAAACGTATACTCGTGTACTAACATTTGTTCTCTATATAATTAGTTATTGAGGATATCAAGAATTGAAACTCATTTTTAAGGAGACCCCTAAACAAAAACTCAAGCCCTTCAAAATCTTGAATGCACGACTCCATTTTCTCCAAGTTCTTTTGTAGATCATTCACTTCATCAAATTTATTTGCTAGTCTTGGTAAATAGGAAGGATTGCAATGCTACATCCACATGGACAAATTTTCTTTTTATAGAAACTTACATGCAAACATAACTGGTAAAAAATGCTTTATTAAGAATATTAGACAAAGGGGCTTAAGAGATTATTTTTTAAAGATTAAAAAAAAAACTAAAATTGTTTGAAAATATGTAACAAACATGAAAACACCAAAAAAATTAAGAGATTAATTTTTTATAGGGTGAAAATGTTTGATGTCTGTTTACCAAAATAAAAATCATTTTTTTAAGAAAAAAAAATAGTTATCAAAAATAATTTTTAAGGTAAGCTGCTCAAGAAAGTTTCTCAATTAAAATATTTTTAATTTTTCTTTTTTTGCGAATATGTAACAAACATGAAACACCCAAAATGAATTAAAAAAAAAAGTTTTTTAATAAATAAGGTTAAACAAGAGCTCTCAGTATTAATTATGGTTCAAACAGAAAACATGTATACTAGATTATGTGAACACTGCCCTGACTTATGGGAAAATATTGGGATGACATTGAGTATTTATGACATTTGTGACTTTAATGTATTTTTTTGGTCAAGTTGACTTTAATGTATTTAATTGATAGATAAATAATTAGAATAAATTATTTTGATAAGAGATAATTATTGGTTAGGAAAGAGATAAAAATAAAGTCACCAAATTCAAAGTCAGGGAAGTGGAACCCAGCTTTATGAACTCAATTGGGTGGTGAAACGAGGGAACAAATTAACAAGAACATGCCTCAAGGAAAAGATAAATAAAAGATGTTGTGTAATATTGTGACGCTCCGAGACACAAGAAACACATGTGAAATTATTTCAATCTGCATGTACATATAACATGGTACAATCACCTAAAAAAAAGTACAATAACACAAATCACGTAACCGTGAAGTAAATTATTTAGTAGCTATATAATTTTGATATCACCATACTTTCACACCGGCACACATTTATTTGATACATATAGATATAGATATAGATATCAATAACACACAACCATGACCACAGTCTCTGATCATGATTACCGCTTTCATCTGCGGTGGTTTAAAGATGTTTACACTTGATATAGTATTTAGGACAATATACAGGCTTAATCAAACACAGCTTTTGCAATTTCTTACAATATAGTATTAGACCTATCGTTGCCTCAGTATTAGCTTCATCTTTCTCCAGTTGATTATCTCTTTCCACACCCGCAGCAGCACTATAGCCATTCAGAAATAATGCCACAACAAGGACAAGCAGAACAAGTGAAGCAGTAGTTTTTGTCATAGTGTACAATATATGAATGAATATTTTACTTTCTTCTTCTTATCAAGATCTTATTTTGCTTGGAATGAAATTGGCTTCATCTCACTCCAATTTATGGCACTATTGATTTCCTTAAATGAGAAAATGAATTAATTAGTGTGGCTTTGCGTGAGAAAAAACATTTTGATAAAGTTAAGGTAATTTAACCGTGTGGGAACAATGTATAAAGGTTAATTTGACTGCTTGATGGTTTAGGAGATAAATGTTAACAAGGTTGATCCTAAGATTTTTGGTGCCTTGGGTGAAACAATGATATTGTTGCCCTTTTAATTATTCCAATGTTTTTCATCTTGTCCTTGTAATCAAAGTTCTCTAAAAATACATTTTCAACAGAATTAATCAAACCAAATTATAAAGAAATATATCCATATAGTACTAACCGCTAAGTAAAAATAATAATTTTAGTGCCCCTAAAAAAATGGTGTAAATTTGTCCCTCCCGCTCACCCTCAGGGCCACCCCTTAGGTTAAGAACACTCTCAAACATCCTCTCTGACACTCACTCTTCAATTGGTTGAAACCTATGTTAATCTCACCATTTTATGTGAGATCTATTTCTAAAGTATGGAACCCTACATATAGATTTCATTTAATAAAGGGTTAAGAGGTCTTTACCCCCCTGTAATATAAGTCATTTCCAGTTTTCCCCCTGTAAAATATTTTTTTTGATTTACCCTCTGTAAAATATTTTTGTTTTGATTTACCCCCCTAATAGGCCAAACAAAAACCAATTTTATTTTTTTTTTAAGAAATTTTCGTTTTTGTTTGGCCTATTAGGGGGATAAATCAAAACAAAAATATTTTACAGGGGGTAAATCAAAAAAAATATTTTACAGGGGGAAAACTGAAAATGACCTATATTACAGGGGGGTAAAGACCTATTAACCCTTTAATAAAAGAGTAAGTGTTAAAAACAAGACAATTCATAACACTCTTGTATAGAAGGAATATATATACATAATACATACAAAATATATATATTGAAAAAGGATGAAATAGAACTTAGTTAAGTATGATAATAAATCTGGGCTAACAAATAGGTGTGTATATGGTTTGGTTCAGGAGGAAAACTGAATTAAATCGAACCGTTTTTAAAATTCAAAATAATCGATCCGAATTGTAATCCAAACCAAATTGTTATATTGGTTTTATTATATGGTTTCGATCTGAACCATAATAAATTTTTTAAAACGGAATTTTTATTATTAATATCGTTGAAAAAATATAAAAAATCAAAAAAAATTGAATATTAGATCTTTTTAAAAACCAAAACCGATACAAACAGTTAAATTGATCCAAACCATTAAACCAAACTGAATTAGAGTGTAATCATGAATCAAACTCAACGGATCTATTTCAATTCAGTTCTAGAATTGTCAGTAATGTTTAAGCTTTTTGGTTTGGTTTGGGGGTTCTATTTAATTTGTTAGTTTTTTTTCCACGTACCCTACTAACAAATGAAAAAGTAGGGTTATTATTTTTTAGCCTTTTGTAATGCATTTGTCATCACTCGTCACTCTTTTTTTAAGAATTTAAACTGACCAACCTAAATATGCATTAGAAAAAATCAATCTGAGACTTGAGAAGAACATTTGGCTTCACTTGTTAATCAATAATCAGTACTCCATGAACAAAGGTAGACGCCAAGCCACATCACGTGGTTGTCGATTCTCTTTCTACGCTGATAAGATATATTTTCAAGTCATGTTATTATACTAATTATATTAGTAACAACATCATTGAAGAATTCTGAGGTAGAATTTTAGAGCAATTGTTTTTTGTTCATTATATTAAAGCTATTCTATTAATACTACAATGTTAGCTAAAGTGTCATTTTTACTCTGCTGCACTCTTCATCTGTTATGTTAACTTATATCTACCATTCTAAAAGGGTTGAAAACTAATCTATAAATATTGCAAGTATTCTGTCATAACAATATTTACGATATTTTGTTTTAAATGTTTTCACGTGCATATACTTCATAGACATAGACTAATCTAAATAGGATTAGAAATGAAACAGATCACAGACATGAGACATATACACGATGACTACTTTTTTTTATACCACAACGGTGTATAATACATTTTTTTTTTTTTAAGGAACGGTGTATAATACATGTAATTATTCTTTTAAAAGAAATACATGTCATTATTTTTTGGTAGATATAGTACATTGCAAATTATGATCGACCATCCTTGATGGCTCAAGATCATATGAAGAGAAGTCAAGATTCTCTCCATTTTAAACCCTTTTCACAACCAAAATTTTGAAAATATAAATAAGGGTTAATATGTCTTTACCCCTTGTAATTTGAGCGAGTTCCGTTCTACTCCCTCTAAGAAAAAAGTTTAGATTATGTCCCTGAAATATAAAGAATCTTTCAAAAACGCCCCTGACTCCATCTGACACACTCCACTTGCTGACGTGGCACGCCACTGTGTATTTGATTTAGTTTTTTTTTTAACCTGACATTTGTGTAATTCTTTAACACATCATTAATTCCCTTTTTTAAATTAAATCATTTTAATATTTATAAAAAACATAAAATCAATTAAAAAATTTGAAAATTATTTTTTGAAATTAAAATATTGTAAAAATTAGAAAAAATTCAGGAAATTTTTTTTATTATGAAAAATATTTTCCAAGATTTTTATTTTTTGTATAATAAAATTTTTGGAAAAAAATCTGAATTTTTTTTAAAAAACTGTATCATGATTTTCAAAAATTAAAATATTTTTCATAATCTTTTTCTTGTTGAAATTTTTTTTTTCCGAAAAAAACTGTTTTAAATTTCGAATTTGTTTTTTTTTCTAATTTTTGCTTTTTTTTATTACTAAAAATATTTTTCAGAATTTTTAAAAATCTTTTTAATTTCGAAAAAAATCTGATTTATATTTTCCAATTTTTTTCCAGTTTTTTAAATTTCAAAAAAAAAACTTATTGTTTTTTCTGATTCATTCCTTGAATCAAAACATGATTCAGAAGAACACAACTATCAAGTGCATATATTGTGTAACTGTTGCATTCTAGCATTCACTTTTCATCCATTTCTTGATTTTTTTTGTCGAAATTTTGGCATTCAGAAGAACACAATTATCAAGGAAAAATCAGAAAAAACAATAAGATTTTTTTTTTGAAATTTTAAAAATTAGAATATATAATTCGGATTTTTTTTCGAGATAAAAAAGATTTTTGAAAATTCTGAAATTTAATTTTTCTGTTTTTTCTTTCTAATTTTTACATTTTTTTCGAAAATTTTATTATACAAAAAATAAAAATCTTGGAAAATATTTTTTGTAAAAATAAAAATTTCCTGAATTTTTATAATTTTTTTTTGTTAAAAAAAATTTCCTGAATTTTTTTCTAATTTTTACTTTTTTTTTAATTTCAAAAATTAATTTTCAATTTTTTTATATGATTTTATGTTTTTTTTATAAATATTAAAATGATTTTAATTTAAAAAAGAGAATTAATGATTTAAAGAATTAAATACACAGTGGCGTGCCACGTCAGCAAGTGGAGTGAGTCAGATGGGGCCAGGGGCGTTTTTGAAAGAATCTTCATATTTGAGGGACAAAATCTAAACTTTTTTTTACAAGGGGGTAAACCGAAACTCGCCTAAATTACAGGGAGTAAAGACATATTAACCTTATAAATAAATATAATTGTATGATATTTGATGGATCCAATTCTTTAATAGTCATTTCAAAATTCTTCAAAAACTATAGTAATGAAAAAATAAAATAAAAATATCCCTTGTTTTAAAAAGAAGAAAATAAAAAAGACCCTAACTTTATGAATGGATGCCCCTACCTCCCTTCTACCACCCCTCTTCTATTTTGAACCTATAAAAGTTAATTTGATGCACATAATATAATAAAGACATGATATGATAAAAAGTTGAACTAAAATATGATAAGATATATATCTATCGAACAAACACTTAATTATCCTGTCAATATCATGTGTTTCTTGCACACATGATAAAAATTAGGATAACATTACGTGTTTTTAAGTTTAAATATGTAATAATTTTGTTTTTAACTATGATATGATGTCAAAAATTATGACTTGATAAAATATATATCATATTTGTAAATAACCAGATTATATTCTGAAACAATTATATGTACAGATATAATTCAAATTAAGTTTTAATATTTTATAAATTAACAATCAAGACTATTAAATTATTAAATAATTATTTGTAATTTTAAAAAATATTTTATGACACTACTAAATATACAATTTAAAAAAAAAATCTGGAGTAAATAATTCCATTCTATATACTAGATTTTGTAGTCGCTCACCTAAAAAAATATATTATATACGCTAGATAAGCTAAATATAGATATGATATATTTCATATATATTTGATTTGGTAAAAATGTTTCAATTAATATTCATACTTTTGTAATTATAATAATATTTTATTTTTAAATACTCTAAATTCAATAAATTAAATAGTAATATTTATAATCAAATTATTATTTTTTATTTATATCTGTATTTTACTTTTTTATATTTTAAATTATTTTTTTATAGGAAAATTTGATCATTCATTTTCTTATCCAGCTTGCCGGTTTTTAACCTAACTACAAATGCATGATATGATAAGTTTTAAGATTAGCTTATCATATCATGTTGTGCCATCAAAATTAGATGGGCAAATTACTCTCACCTCCCTTAAGTTTTCTTCAAATATCACTAACACCCCCTCTATTTATTAAATACACACTTACCTCCCTCAAATTTTCACTAAATAGATATCTTCTACCCCTCTGTCCAAACGACCGTTAGCTTGATTTAGCCGTTCTAACACCCCCACTTTCCTAGATAACTCAAGAATTCTTATTCTTGGTAAAAAGATAATAAAATTTTACTCACCAACAAAAACAATTTCATATAAGCAACAATTAAAGCCATACGTTTTAAAGTCAAATGTTGGTCAATTTTTTTTTCTTTGAACTCATTGAAAATCAGGAATGCAAGAATTGAAAAATTTATTGGAGATTAAGGAACTTGTTTGAGAAAATTTCAATTTGGCAATTGGGGATTTTCATTATAGTTTACGTGGAAATGGCCACGAAAGCAATCGTTTAGACTCTAGCTAGTTTGGTGGCAGTGTTTAATTCTGGAAGTGAATCGATGAACACGAGGGTAATATGTTTGTTTGGTAACAGTGTAGAAAAGAAGTGCAGTTAAGCAGTTTCCGTCAGAATTATAACAGTGTTAATAAGTTACAAGGGAGGTCAATGCTTTTTGAAAAATCAAGGGGGTGTGAGTGACATTTGTACATACCTCAAGGGAGGTGTGTGTAATTTTCCCAAATTAGATTGAAACATGATATGATACAATTATCATATCTTGTCTCTTATCAGGCCATCAAGCGAACCCTAATAATAAATACAGATTAAACATTAATACATGCTTAGAGTATTTATAAAATATTTTTTTATTAGTTTCTTTTCCCATCCTTTGTGCTTCTCACCCTCCTACGGAATTTCAAATTCTATAATTCAAAAAGTGTAAAAATGTTAAAAACCCTCCACAAAACCTCCATTTTTTTGGATTTTAAAATCCGAAATAGGATGCAAGAGTCTTGATGGGTGGAAAAGAAAATATTTTTTTATTGCATTTGCTATATCGTTGGGCTTGGTATGTTTTTAATTTGAAGCAGCAGAACGCATTTCACGGTTTCTTAGATAATGGATTCAATCTTACTCTATACAGTAATCTTGAGGGTTTCATTGAGGGGTTGAGAGATCCAACCATGAAAGTTGTAGGGACTGTTCATCTTGAACGATTGAAAAGGAAGGTCCGAAGAAGAAACTCTAGTTCTTCTAAAAAACAAGGCCCTTCCTCTTCCTCTAACACTAACAATGGCACCCTTTTCTTATGTTATTGTTAGATCCAATTGTAGGAAAATTATTGAATTTGGTGAGTGCCATTTAATTTCTAAATATTTTCACATTATTGTTAGCAAGTTTTGTTATAGTAAAACACTAAATTGTGTGGACCTCATCTATAGTTGCGCTAATGAATCTGATAATTTGTACAAATTAATTGGATCCAAGTCTATGTTGAATGCCATGCAAAATTATTTAAGTTTAAATAGATGTTGAACTGGTCTCTCTTTAGGTAAGATCATAGACCTAATACTTGAGTTTGATTTTTCTGCAATTGTAAGTGATAAATATTATAATATATATTGTTAACTTCATATATTGTAATGTTCCAAGGTTTTGGATGGTTTCAAAAATTCAGTATGAGTAGAATGAGTTGAAAAGCTTATTGTAGGAATATTGGAGTAATAGAATATTCGTGCTCGGAGATAATTCATCAAAAATGTTTCATTTCGCATATTATGATCCAACCAATGTGTTTATTGTAACATAAGTCTATCATCGAAGTGTGGTGTTTTACTATTTACTGTGGTCGTTGGGTTGGCTATTAACGTGTGCTATATATACGAACTATATGTCTTTGACTTGTTAAGACTTTCTAAAGTTGGTTATGTAGTGCTAAAATGCATAATGCTCCCAATATCCCATGTCTTAAAATTATATTGGTGACAATGTAAGTTATCTTTGCTACACAGCTTTATGCATTGATTTAAAGTAAATAGTATTTTAATTTTAACAGCTTAATGCCAATGATATAGGAAGAATCATACAAGTTAATGAAAAATTAACACACACACACTTTCACACTCATAGCTTTGATCCTTCACAATGCTAGGTTTTCAATCAAGTAAGGAATGGTTGAAATGCATGCATCAACCCAACAAACCACTCGAGAAGCACACACATATATACTTTTACAGTCACAAATTTATTTGATACAAATATATAGATATAAATATCAATAGCTCACAAACCATGGCCACATTCTCTGATCAGGGAAGGCTTTCAGTTTTAGGATTACCGCTTTTAGCTACGGCGGTTTTGAGATTTATATGTTTACACTTCTCATAGTACTCTGGACAATTATTGGGAGGATCACGCAAACACAGCTTAAGCAATTTGAAACATTCATATAAGTGTGACCTAGAATTGTAACCACCAACTTCATCTTTCTCAGGTTGATTACCTCTTCCTTCACCCTCAACAGCACTGTAGCCATTCAGAATTGATAATGTCACAACAAAGACAACTAGAACAAATGAAGCAGTTGTTTTTGCCATAATATATGAATCAGTATTTTTATTTTCTTCTTCTTATTAATATTGTTTTGCATGGAATGGAACTGGCTTCATATATATAGCACTATTTCTTTCCTAAAATTGATGAGAAATTAAATTAATGTGACTTTGCGTGAGAAAAATATTTTGTCAAAATTAAGGTAGTTTAACCGTGTGGGAAGCATGCATGGTGTTAAATATGAAGGTTAATTAATTGACCAGTTGATTGTTACAAAGGAATTTTTTTTTTTTGGGTGTTAATGCTCCAGTTTTTCAGGGAAAAATGTCTTGATAATTTAGAATTCGGCAAATAAAGTTTGACTAAAAATTGTTTCATCAAAATATCGAACTAAGATTTTTTTTAAAACATTTTGTCCTTACGGATCTCATTAACCACTTGTGACCAATTACTTAATTTTATAGAAGGAATAATTGACGTGTATTGCTATCAAAATTAGAAATTTAAAAATAGGGCAGGCGGAAAAAAAAACACAGATTTTATTTATTTTGTAATTTAAAATATTAAACTTAAATCTAGACTGATCAGTCACTTATGTTCTGAACGCGTGAATTTGAAAATATTTGAACCTAGGAGAGCCGGATCCATCGTTTTCATGATGTAACTATATACAATAAAAATTAATTTTTTGTCCTCGTGAGCTTAGCTCAGTTGGTATGAACAATGCATAATATATGCAAGTTTCGGGGTTGAAACCCCGACCACTAAAAAAATATAGGGTGATTACCTTCGAGCCATTTAATTATGCACTAATTTTGTATTACTTCATGCTGTTGTTGATTTTAATAAAATTGGAGGTCTAACTCATCCTTAAAAACCGGTTCTTAATGATGAGTTAGACATCCAATTTCATTAGATTCTCTTTCCATTTGCTTTTATCTCTAACACACAATTTATCATACACCCGCAACATCTGGTTCATCTTTCAAATGAAAATTGTGATTAATTCATGTAGTTGAATTAACCATAATTTTAATCTTGAATTCAACTAATCATCTACTTATTTTTTACGTTAACGGGATGTGGAGCGGATGTAAATTGTTGATGTAGATAAAACATTAATGATTCTATATATTAATACTACAATGCTAGCTGAAGGGTCGATTTTACTACGTTGTACTCTTCATCTGCTGTGTTAATTCATATCTACCAATCAAAAGGATTGAACGACACTCACAAACTCAAATCGAAATTTATCGCATTAACTTTTTAACTCCTATTTTATTATACTTTACCATTTTATGCTTTAATAACCATTTTGTTTTTCTCTTTTTATAAAGCATTTTGTTTTGTTTGGAGAATATATTTACCACAAAAAGAAATATTTTACTTTCTTTTACCCAAAAATGCTTATATATGTTGGATAAATATGCTTAATTATCTAGAAAATTAGTAGGGGATACACTATTTTAGTTTTTTCCTTTTATTTTTACTCTTTATTTAAACTAATTTATCATTTTCATAATATTATTTAAATTATCGATTAAGAAATGAGTTTAATCTTAATAAAATAAGAACAATCCATGACAACATAAAGTAGAATCCAACAACAATAAAACAATATCGGACAATCTTATATAAAAAAATATACTGTGTTTTGGTGTAATATATTTTCTTCCAATTTTACACTTCACTTAGTTATTTTTTAGAATCTCATCGTTACTTGTCAATAAAAGCGGAAAGACGAACGTGTCAATGTCCATCTTAACGCTAGTATATTCTATAACAATATATAAATGAGATATACTCTTTTGGCATGGACTGGATTTATGTCTCTATAAATATACCATCTTTTATTTTTAATCTCTATATACAACATCACATTTAAATGTGAATATCAGATTTAAAGATAAAATATTTTAAAACCTATTGCGTGAAGAAGAAAAATTAGTATATATTAAACAGAACAAAAAATAGTAGTCAACAACTAGTTATTTCTATACATGAATTATACTTTTTTTTTCTAAAGAACATGAATTATACTTATAGATCATTAGATTAGTGTTAGATGTATCACTTCAACTAACTCTTTTTCATAAGCAAAATTAATATGATGCTTTTTAAGACTCTAAGTAGGTTGACAATTTTTATGTGATTATAAGTGAATATTGCTTTGATTTACGAAGTCGTCTTTTTTCTTGGATAAATAGTTGTTAGATCAGTATTTTTTTCAAGGTTAGGAATGGCAAAATTCATTATTCAATTAAACTCAAAAGGTGGTTACAGGGGTATTTTACGCTAGTAGCTTGTGTACATGCGTCAATGTAACTTCACAACAACACACTAATCAGAACTGTAACAAACTAATTGGAATTCTTCTAACTGAGCAATTAACGTTTCCACAACGCCTAAACATAAAGCCTTCTACTAAGTCTAGAATGGACATAACTCTCTTTTCTCCAAGTGATTCTAGAGATCATTGAAGGCGTCACAAGCATGCTACTCTTTTGGTCTGAATTACTTTAGCATGAAAATGGAAATCCAGTAGTTTGACTTTGACTTATTGACTCTAAAAATAAATATTTAGAGTTGCTCCATATCTTTTTTTTAAGAAACTAAACCAACTCATCCAAATTGAAACCATGAAGAATGGAACCTAAGACCTTAAAGATGACAAACATCAAGGCTTCAAACCAACACCCCCAGGCCAACCGAAGGGGGTTGAGTTACTCCACATCTTAACTCTTGATTTTATAATAATCGAACAATTTGAAATGTATTTTAATTGCCATAGCGTGAACACACATTTTGTAACTAACGAATATCAAACTCGCCTCATTCAAATATCATAGGGTTCAAAGCATTTGGTGTCTCCACTCTCTCATTCACCCTTTTCATCACGTTCTATTGATTTTTTGATGTTTACCCATGGATATTTTCAATTTCTTTTCACACGGGGAGTGCCTATTGTCTAAAGAGTTATCGCCAGGGTTCGGATACCTAAGTTACTAATTAAAGTTTGATTTACAATGTGTGAAAAGTATAGCATAAACTCCATTGATGGAGGAAGAAAGCTTAAAGGAGAAGAAAACTTTATACTCATTGTAATATTTCACACAAAACAAAAATACAAGTAGAGCTAGCAAGAGCACTTTATACTCATTGAGAAGTATAGAACTTGTAACTTCCTAACTGTCAACCAACTGTGGTTACTTCTATAGCTAATCATGGTTAGAAAACAGTTACAAGGAGTTAAGATCCTAGTTAACTTGTAGTGCAAGTTAACTAACTATGTGTGTCTACACTAGCTTTAACACATTGTAAAAGCTAAAATTTGGTCCTTACTACAAAATAAATTTGAAATTGATGGGATTCAATCATGAATTTTTAATTAATCCAAAGTTGATTGACGTTAGTGTTTATTCATTAGATTAGATGTAAAAGATCAAGATGATGAAAGGGTTAACCGAACATTTGTTATTGAAAGTGCACTCACGTGAGGATCATTGAAATACATTTCAAACTATTGGATTATAATTAAATAAGGGTTAAGATGTGTAGTAACTAATTAAAAGGAATAAAGTACAAACAAAAATTAAAAAAATTAAAATGGATATGCTTCAAGAAAAAAAGAAGAAAAAAAAATGCGACAAATTAATTGTGATGCTCCAAGACACAATAGACACACATGTGAATTTATTTCAATCAATCAATATACATATAAACTTTCATACTCATAGTGTTCATCCTTCACAATGCCTGGTTTCAAATCGAGTATGGAAATGGTTGACATGCATAAATCAAACCAACAAATCACTCGAGAATCCGGCAATAAAATACAGATATCATCACACATTTATTTGATACATATATAGATAGATAAAAATAACACACAAACCATGACCGCAATCTCTGATCAAGGAAGGATTTCAGCTTTTGGATAACCGCTTTTAGCCACAATGGATTCGGTATGTATATTTCTACACAGATTATTGTACTGAGAACAAAAGCTTTTATCGATACCACATAACTTATTATAGTTAATACAAATGATGAAAATAAGTTTTATTACTATCTTTTTGCGAGACTTATGAGATTTGTCATCATCATCATGAAGCTGATCAGCTTCATCTTTCACTGGTCGATTAACTCTTCCATCACCCTCAGCAGCAGCACTATTCAGAATACCAGCTTCATCTTTCTCCAGTTGATTAACTCTTCCTTCACCCTCAGCAGAAGCACTATAGCCATTCAGAATGAATGCCACAGCAAGGACAACTAGAAGAAGTGAAGCAGTACTGGTTTTTGCCATAGTGTACAATATCTATCAATAACTTTATTTTCTTCCTATGGTTATTGTTTTGCATGGAATAAAATAGGCTTCATATCGCAATTTATAACACCACTTTTTTCCTTAAACGAAAAAATAAATGAATCAATGTGGCTTTGCGTGAGAAAGTAATATTTTGACAAAACTAAGCTAGTTTAACCGTGTGGGAAGCATGCATGGCGTTAAATATGATGGTTAATTAATTGACCAGCCAATTGTTATATGAGGAATACATAGAAATTAATTAGGTACATGATAGAAATACTGGCCAACAAATGAAAATATAGGGTGACACCACTGCAGAAATGATTTTTTACATCAGTTTGCAACCGATGTAAGGTGACATGATGTGGTAAGTCCACATCCTTTCACTCGAGAAGTTAAATATGTATATTTCACATCAGTTTTCAAAACCACTGAAGTGAAATAATTTTTTTGTCTAAATATTTTTTTAATTGGTTTATCAAATAAGCTTCTCACCTGTTCTTTTCTTTTATATTAATAAAATGAAAACAAATTATGGATAATTTTAATGCCAAAAAAGAAGTTATATTATCTAATTGGATATTACATAATCAATCCTCAATTTTCTATGTCAATATTTCAATCTATAAAAGAGGAATATAAATACAATATTGCTAGGAATATTTCAATAAAACAACTTTAGGCAGAAATTTCAAAAAAAAAAAAAATCCATAGCAGAATTATCATTGTAAATATGCTAAGCTTCAGCTGCAAAAAACATCTCATCTCATCTCAGTCATAAGCACCAGCAATATCTCTTCTAAGCCACATCATAATCAATTTTCAGCTGCAAAAAACAAAATCAATTGAAAAAGTTATCTCAACTGCAGAAACACACTTCACACACCAAAACCACCACGCATTAAGACAGCTACAAGTCCGTTCAAAATTCTACTCTCTCTACAAATGTCAAATTATGAGATTGGCTTTGAAACATACCACGTAAATCCTAAGCTTTATACAAGTTAAGAAAACAAGTTGCCCATTGGTTTCGCAAATCATATAAGTCATCTTCAGTTAATGTCGTTGGATCATTGAATACCTACAATGTGTAGGTTAATATAAGTAATTAATATTAATAAGGATATGTTTATATTTGGCAATAACTATTCACTTAATCGATTATCAAACTCTTCACTTAATCGATTAGCTCTCATCCAACTACGATCCATAATGACGCACTGAAAATGAACACACATTGAATCAAAGAATTGTGATGCCTACATAACTATTAGAACTTAGAAGACTTGGAGTTTGACCAAGTAAAAAACTTGGTGCTTAAGCTACGTAACTACTTACGCGGAGGTACGAGATTACTAGTAGCTAGAAATTTCTTAGATGACACACAAAAATTGCTATAATTTATTAAGCTAAACTGGGTGTAAGACACACCTAAGAACGCAAGGAACCAAACAAATACAACCGGTAAAAACACGGCGATTCCCTAAAATAGCCAAAAAAGCAACACGCTTTTGCTGCTATAACAACTACCAAAGCCCGGCAGCAGCAGACAAACACAAAAACTGCCGCACTAAACAACAAAACTATACGTGTGCATAAATTAAAGAGTGACATGTTAATTTTTTCCATTCTAATTCTAATCTAAAC